>SDBU01000235.1_pt1 | contig 79576 bp, 154 predicted proteins | sample 2277071 | NCBI WGS metagenome assembly SDBU01 (sample SAMN10397929, study PRJNA504765) | marine sediment metagenome | isolation source: marine sediment core GS08_GC12, 126 cmbsf | place: Arctic Ocean: Gakkel Ridge, Loki's castle | collected 2008 | reverse complement strand
TCAACCGGAGCCCATTTGTAAGGTGATGGGCAGCGTGTTGGGTTCTACTCACCGCTGGTTGTATCTCGTCTCGAACGAGGAGGCCGGGCTTGCGTGGGTAGCTGCTACCGAGATGGGTATAGAGTATGCCGAGATGGTGTTGGAACGTGGTGGGTGGGTAGATAAACCCGCTGATGTTCCAACGGCGATTCTTTAGGAGGAGGCATGAGTTACTGGGTGTATCCTGAAGAAAAAGGGGAACCGGTTAGCGTTGTGCCTCACATGGAAGGTGGTACGATACAGTTGGGTGGGTGTGCTACAGCCTCTTTGAGTGTTACATACAACTATGCTGGTCCTTTTCGAGCGTTGGGTGGATTGCGAACTCTGGATGGAATGACTGTTTCAGACGCGATTCCTGTTTTGGAAAAGGCTATTCTGGAGTTGGGAATTGACAGGGACGAGGATTACAGGGCAGCTACGCCCGGTAACGCAGGATGGGCTTTGAATATTCTGCTGACTTGGGCGAAAGCAAATCTCGATGCGCAGTTCAGGGTGTCGGGATAGCTGGAGGAGAATAATGAGATTAGTGAATGCTTACGCAATATCACCTTCTGATATTCAGGTCGGTGACGTTATGCTATACACCGTCAAGGCGATGGTTTTACATGAGCAAGACGGCAAGTTGCGTTATCGTATTTACCGGTGTGAGTGGGAAGGCGATGAGATTCCGCAAGGCTCACCGACGATAAACATGGAAGAAGTGGCGAGCGCACTTTTTCCTTCTTTGGCGATGGTAGCTGAGCCAGGATAGAAAGACCGACGAGGGGCATGGGCGGTTTGGCCGGATGCCTTTGGGAATAGGCCAGACGGTTGGTGGGTGCTTAGAAATAAGCAGTAGTTGGTCTTGAAAGGATAAATCATGGACGATCTATTCAAGGAAGTAGTAAAGATGATACGTGAGTTACAGTGGGTAGATGGTCACGTTCTTGATGATGGGTACGTTGCGTCGTACAAGTGTGCTGACTGTGGTGCGTACTCACAGGATGACCATGAGCGAGGCTGTGAGTTAAATGTTTTACTGAAGAAGCTGACATCATTAGAGATGTCACTACAGAAAGGAAGTGATACGCAATGTCGTTTTTTATAGAGGAGTCAAGTCAAGTTGCTCTTCGGGTTGGCTTGAATATCATAGCGCCTAAGTCGGCTGAACTTACTGAGGAGCAGCAAGAAGCGGCTCTCGGTGGAGTTGCGATGATCCGGGTTCAGATTACGGACGCCGCGGATTCGAGCAAGATTCTGGTGGACGAAGTGTTACCTGCTTGTAAATTCTCGTCAGGTAATGTGGGGTACAAACTTCATGTTTCAGGTTTAGCGTTCCAATCTTAGGTTCTCAAGTACCTACTGCTCACCACGTCCACGACCACCGGCGAAGAACCGGATAACGGCAATCGTGGAGTGGCTAGCGGCCTACGTGGTAGGAGAAACCGACCTAAAGCGGCGGTATAAAATAGATTCCGTTCGGCCCCGTAGCGGAGGCAGGACACGCGAAAGCGACGAGCTAAAACGGGGCAGCAAAGATAATAAGGCTGCTATGTTCGTGACCTTGCCACACTGGGTAAGAAAAGGCAACCGGGCATGACCCTTGACGGCATAAGCAGCCTGTATGACGGGAGATAAAGGGCGGGGACGTAGGCTTAGAAGCAGCCATCGTTTAAAGAGTGGTTTAGGGGGCCGTCGAAAGCGACACGGCGTTACAGACCGGAGAGCGTTTTAAGCACCGGGTTTACCTGGAACCTTTGGCGTAACAGCACACCCGCCAATTATTTTAAGGAGTGTTTATGTCTGAGGAAGTTAGAGGGGTAGTTATTGGTAGTCTTTATCGTTATTACGAATTTTGGGGGAGAGAACAGAGAATCGCAAAAGGGTATTTTGATGATGATGAGCGTACAGCCAACGCCCAACAGGGCGGCGAGGAGTGAAGAGGTGAAATCCTTTAGAGAAATGCTGACCTTGGGAAGAATCCAGGGAATGTATAACAAGAACAAGTTTGCTAATCTCTCGGAACAAGAACTTCGTGTTCTACGGGGTTGGCTCTATGCACGGTCACACGAATTGAGGGTTATGGTGCGTGAGGTGTGTAGGAAATTGGAAGATGGGGTGGGATAGACATCATCTTCTCCTCCTTTGCGGAAGCGCAGGGCCAGCGTCGCCGCCAGCCCTGCGCGAGGGAAAAACGGGCTGCTATGTTCGTGACGGCACTGAGTGCATAATGGGTTCCATATAGGAACTAGACGGCGTGGTGGTCTTGTGCTCTCGTAGCTCAGTTGGACAGAGCGACTGCCTTCTAAGCAGTGGGTCGCAGGTTCGAGTCCTGCCGGGAGTACTTAAAGAAAGGATAGGAAAATGGGAAAGAAAAAGAAACAAAAGCTGTTCGTGGTGGGGGTACGTCGGTCGAGGGTAGCTCGACTTGTCGTTGCCTACTTGCAGCGGCATGGAGTGAAGAGGGTTGGTAGGTGGGGAAAGAAAGTTTATGTCGCAGATCATAGCAAGGATTCGGCCCGGAAGCGGGTTGAATTCGCTGTACGGGAGGTGGCATGAAACATAGATGCGTAGTGTATGACTCTCTCGGCAATCCTCTTTTTCAGGAGGAAGGCGTTAGCATGGCCTCGGTAGCCGTTACCGCCAGTGAGAGAGTGCGCGACGAGTATCCCACATTGGTCGGTGTGGCGTGGGAGTTTGAGCGGATACAACCCGAGTACGTATCGTTTCAGCCCGATGATGGGCTAGAGGATTGGGATAAGCATGTACGGGCCTATCGTGCAGAATTGGAGGCGAATGATGAGTAAGGTGTATTTTATCGAGGATTACCACAGGCCGTTAAGTTTACCCGATGAGTTGATAACGGCGGATTGGTTGGTTTTCAACGCACCTCGCCCAATGCCCGGTCATATTTGCTGGCAGGGTGATTTCATGCATGGGATCTTCTACTCCGCAATAGCACCAGCCGGGCACGAGATAGATGAATTCGGAGATCGGGATCACATGTTGAGACAGTGTAAGGCACTTGATGCTTCTCTGGTCGTTACTGTACCCCAGTCAGAGATCATGGTGTACAAGATAGAGATGGATGCCAAGTATGATTTGGACCCGGACGAGCACAATTATGCTGTTTATTGTAGCAGTTATTTGGGCAAGCTGAGGAGGGATGATGCAGAAGGGCAAGATATATAAAGCGCAGGCGCAGGGGATAGGCGATAAAGAGATAATTTCGCTGAGCATTGAGTTTGCCAAAGAGATACCTTACGGCGATCCGGAAGAGAACGAGAAGTTATTTGAGGATCAAGGCCGTTACTTGGAAAAATTACTTTATTCTGTTTTGCCTGGTGGTACGTATGATCGTCTGCTCGGTGAGATGTTGCGCCGGAGGGCCAGTAAGTTGATTGTTTCCTATGGAGGGTTGGATGACGTTTAGTGAATGGATGAAGAAAGTTGATGAGCGCATTTGGTATATTGCTAGGTTATCGGCAGACGATCTCGCAGATCAGCCGTGGCGGGACTGGTTTAACGATGAGTATACGCCGCGAGAGGCGGCGTTGGAAGCGTTGGAGAATGAGGGATATGGTCGGGAGGAATAGATGAGTAAACAATGTCTCATGATTTATGTGGATGGCGATAAGTTGATAGATTCAGCCCCGTCGAATCGCACTATATCTTTGTCTACTATCGCTGATTATGCCCTGCTTGCCTTCGAGCGGTGGTTGGCTGTTGCCAGCATTACCTGGGAGATTCATGAAGATGACGAGGTAGTGAGTCGTGGCGAAGTGAAGAGAAAGTAGACATCATCTTCTCCTCCTTTGTGTTGGTTCCAGGGGGTGACGGACGGGGCCTGATCCTCCTGGGCCAATGGTATTATTTTATTATTATTGAAGGGAGAAAGTCATGGTTGAGGCTGATAGGATATTTGCAGCAGTTAACGCACAGAATCTCAAGTTCATGGCTGCTGTGCTAGAGATTGCCGCAGAGAGGGACAGGCTCCAGGACATTAACGCCGAACTGGTGAACGCGCTGGAGGTGTTGGTGGAAGGGCCTTCGGACGATTGGCGTGATGCAACTGAGGACGCAGACGGACACTTGCGGACGCCACTTCAGCGGGCTCTGAAGCAGGCGAGAGCCGCAATAGCGGAAGCGAGGGAGGAATGATGGGTAACCACATACCAGCAACACAGGCTCTCAGGGCTTGGGAGCGATTTAGAGAACAAGCTGAGGGGTTGTGTCACGTCATGATGCTTTGTGGCAGTCTGCGGCGTTTGCAGCCGCTCGTATCAGACGTGGATTGTGTCGTTAAGCCGCGTCAGGAAGAAGACGGTATAATCCCTCTGCACGAGTTCATCATGGAATTCGCAGACGCAGATCCACCGAGGTGGGTTATTGAGCGTGAGGCCACGTATAAACGAAAGAACCAGAAGTTTTTTCGGGCTCCCTTGTATCCACTCGATCCCAAGAAATCACAAGCTAGTGTCCGGTTCTTTGTAGACGGTGTCCAGTTTGACCTGTACGAGAGTTGGACCGAAGACGACTTCTGGCCTCAAGTAGTGGTCAGGACAGGGCCGGCGCGCAGTAAGGGAGCTTACGGTTCTTCGGATCCTGGTGCCATGCAGAATCCGGCCCTCGCGACCAGGGCATTACGACGAGGGATGAAATTATCGATGTCGGGATTGGGCCTCGTTCAAGACGGGGAGAAAGTTGGGTGGGAGAGTGAGGAGGCGTTTTTTGAGGTGTTAGCCCTTCCCTATTGTCCGCCATTTATGAGAGACGATCCCGGTTGGATTGCCTTGATTTGGTCGGGGGTGGAGTTTGCGCCCGGCACTATTTATCCCGTAGCGGAGGAAATGACACTATGAAAGAAGTTGTAGCCGAGTTGTTGTCCGCACTCAAAGCAGCTCAAGCTCACCTGGACTACACGGGTTATGGCGATAAGTGGGAGCGAGAGTGTGCGCTGAGTGATAAGCTAGCAGAACAAATTCAGGCAGCGATAGATAAGGCAGAGGAAATGACATTATGAAAGAGCCAAGACCGTTACCACGCCCGGGACCTCAACCGACACCGCCAATTCCACCGCCCTATCCAGGGCCATCACCGTTTCCTCCGGAGGTAAGATGATGTTTCACATTGCGATTGATGAAGAGCAGGCTGTTGGGATAGGAAATGAGAATGCAGAGTTGGTGTTTTTGTTTACGGAGCATACTTCTCAGGAAGTAGGGGAATCAGTTTGCCGGTTTCTTAATAAAGCGGAGGAGAATCTATACTTGGTATGTGTGAGGCACGATCCAGATCGTGATCTTTGGATGGTAGACGATGATTCGCGCCATCATTTGGACGGGACTCATGATCTCTTCGAGTTGCGAGTTGCAGCCATCAAACCGTTGGTGAAGCAGCCGGGTATAGGCTGTCCGTTTTGTGGGCATCGGTATTATTATGTCGAAGAGAAGGCAGCAGGTCGTCTTCGTGAGTTTGGCTGTGGATGTGAAGAAAGTTTGAAGGGAGTAGTTGAATGAAAGCAGTAGGATATTTTATAGGCTTGTTAGTAGGAGGGACGACGTTAACAGTGGTGTCGAATACCGATATGCCTGTATGGATGGCGATTATTTTTGCGGCACTCAATGGGGTTTCTGGTGCTGTCCTCGTAGAAATGGTTGAGTGGTTTAAGGAGTGGTGGGATGACAGAGAATCAGTTTAAGTACGATGCGGGTGATGAGTTAGTAGGATTACGATTGGCAGATCGAGGCTCGGATGATTTTAGGTTGCAAATTCTGGACGATCTGGAACTGCTGGTTTTGGACGAGGCCTACGTGGCTGTATTTCAGAACTGGCAGACTTTGCGTGCTGAGTGGGTTACGGCCAAAGTTGCATTAGATGCAGCTAAGCAAAAGCTGGCTGGAATAGAGGCGGAATTGCGCAAGAACACGGATCCGGAGTTGTATAAGGCCCGCTCCGCAGATGAGCGCACGGCTAAACTCAAGGACATTATTCAGGCGGATCCGGAGCATCAGGAGGCCAGCGGAAGAGTTGCGACCTGCAAGTGGCATTGTGATAGTATAGCGGCCTCCATAGAAGACTCTGAGAAAGAGATGGGCCACATAAAGACCCGCCTAAACTGGCGGACCTTCATGCTCAGGTTCTTGAGCACAGTAAAATCCGTTACCGTCCAGCAGATGGGTTTATGATCAACTCACCCGGGTTCTACCAAATCTTAGGTGAACCCGCCTGTGGTAAGACCTTGTTAGCAACTCTTTTATCGAAAGATAAGCGGGTAGCTTGGGTCGTCACCGCACAAGAGCATTCACCGGGGCTGTGGGAGACTTTAGGTTATTACCCCACAGCCCTGATTATGATAGAGACCGTGTCGGCGGCGTTCGACGCCATGCAACAGTTACAGGTGTCGGTGGATATGATAGTTTTAGATTCGTTGGCGTCACTTCTAACCCGATCCTCCATCATCTCAACTGACATCACCGCCAACTTCTTCATGCCTCGTGTACCCGTCCTGGTCATCAATCAGATTCGTTATCCTCGTGCACCAGGCGGCTATAAGTGGCACAACTCCGTTATCACGATCAGACTTCGACTTCTCCGCCGCCGACCGGCTCTTTATACACGAATAGGATTAACCCAATATTGGCTTATATGGTGGCCCGATATTGGTCCTCAAATCCGTAAGTTGGAGACAGAGGACTATTGTTGGCTGCCGAGAGGAGCCTTGACAAGGTGATAGAATTCGTGTATAATGAAGGTGCAAGTTAATAAGCGTCTTTCCCAGGGGCTATACCAGAACAGGCGAAACCACCTCTTTTGTGGGGGCTGGCGGCTGTGCATACTTCTGTCTGTTCAAGTTTGTCGGCCCTGGGAACAGCCTCCGCAAGAGTGGTGGTTTTTGCTATGAGGAGTAAATGTGAACCGGAGTTATAAATACCGAATCTATCCTAATCGAAAACAAGGGCAAGCATTAGCTCGTAGGATTGAAACACATCGTCAGGTATACAATGATGCTCTATTTCATCGAATTATTATGTGGCGGAGTTATCGGCAGACTGTTAATTCAATGAGTCAAGGACTTGATTTGAAACCTCTGCGGGCTGAAGATTCATACATGGCAGAGTGTAATGCCAGTGCCCTGAAACGAACACTTAGGCGGTTAGACAAAGCGTATGCTAACTTTTTCAGGCGTGTGAGGGAGGGTAAGGAAAAGGCCGGGTTTCCGAGGTTCAAGGGACGCAGGTTTTTTAACTCCATTGAATTTACATACAACAACGGAATTAGGTTGAAGGATGGACGATTGTACATTCATCGGCTCGGTTTTGTGCGTATGTTTCTGCATCGACCTATTCCATCTGATGCACGAATTAAAGCTGCTATTGTAAAACGTGAGGGTGTTAGGTGGTTTGTGGTATTTCAGATGGAGCAACCAGATGTGCCCTGTCTACAGGTGAGCTTATCCCTAATCCAAGATGGTTTCGTAGCTCTGAGCCAGAGTTAGGAGCATTACAAAAGCGTCGTGCTAGGTGCAAGCGAGGAAGTAGGCAATATCGGACGTTGTCTCTGCAAATAACAGGCTTGCATCGCAGGACACGAAATAAACGCCACGATTTTCATAATCAGCTATCTACTCGTATCGTTCGTGAATTTGGCTTGATATCAGTTGAGCAATTAAACATCAAAGGACTTGCTAAGAGCCATGTAAGCAAGAGTATCGGTGATGCAGGGTGGGGTCAATTTTTGGCGATGCTCGAATACAAGGCCGCAGAGCACGGATCTAGTTTTGTCAAGGTTAATGCTCGCAACACGTCTCAGTTATGTTCTGCCTGTGGTGGTATTGTCAAGAAGGGTTTGTCAGTAAGGGTGCATGTTTGCCTCCACTGTGGTTACACAGCTAATAGGGATGTAAATGCTGCTAAAGTTATATTGAAACGAGGTATAACCCTGCTGGATCGGCAGGCCGCGTAAAGTGTGCCAAGTTAATTAGTGGTCGCGGGAAACCACGCTACAACCTATAGGGTCTAACCCACAGGCGCGCGGGAGATCAGATCGCTGTAATTCACGCACAAATACCTTGTGCGTCTAACCACAGGTGCGCGGGTAATTGGATTGATGTAAGTTTAGATCCACAGGTGCGTGGGAGATCAGGTTCGAGTTTGTCATTTGTTGTAACTATTGGTTTGTATATCTAAACATATTTATTAAAGGAAAGGAAAAAGATTATGAGTAACTCGAACCTCTTAGAGATTGCGAAGGGGAAGGGTAGTGCGCTGTTTCTAGGGTGGTTCCGACAACGGTTAGGCAATGCACAGTTAGATCCAACCCGGCCTCTTTATCAACCGGGGGAGACATTCGAGATGATCGGTGTCCATGCCAGGTCGTACCAGACCTGGGAACAGATAGAAGATTATCCAGTTCGGCAGCCGATCCGGTCTGGTGGAGCCAAGACTAGTGCGCGATTGTACACGAAGCAGCAGTTTGTGGATATCGCGTATTGGCACTATCTTCGTAAGATCGCGGAAGAAGACGCCTCGGTGTTGACGGCGAAAGCCGTTGCAAAGCGGCTGTATCTTCCAGTACCAGCCGTGATTCAGATGATGAGAGCAGGTACGATGCCAGGTACGGGCCAAAGCGTAGACAGGAAAGAGTTTGTTTCCTGGCTGCACGGAAAGTTAGGAGTGTCAGCATGAGAGTATTTTTTCCAGCCCTGCCCACAGTTTCCGTCACGGGCAGGGTCCGTGACTATGAGCCAGTGACAATTTCAACAGAAGGCTTGACGACAGAGGGCTTCTTTATCGAGGTCGAAGGGGACGAGATGTCCGCCGAGGTTTACATCGAGGCCCTTGATATTCTTTTGGAGCGGTTACAGGATGTAGTCATCGAGAACGTCAACAAAACTATCCACAAACGGCTTAACCCGCCGTCTAGTCTTTAGGAGAAGACAAATGCCTACTTTTACGTACGGAACCCCCACACCGGGGGCTACTAGCGCAGATTACGAAGGTCTGCACGATCAGAAGATTGTTCTTCGGTATGGGGGTTTTCGTATTGAGAACGGGAGCCTTTGGGTCAATCGTCGCCTTGATGATTCTTTCAGGTATGCTGAGCAAGAGGGACGAGTTCTTCAGATTCGGGATGGTGATGGCAAGATGCTTTCTGTCCCTATTCCGGTACCGCAGGAGAACACTGCGCAACTATATGTCAATCAGGTACAACTGAATCTTATGGTTGTGAAACCGCTAACGCATTTTGATATGCGGATGTCGGTGCGGCTCAAGCTGAAGGGGCTTAGTGTTACGAGTGCCAATGCCTTTTCTTTCACGTCTGATCGTACTGGGTTCATGCGGGCGATCATTGCTCTTGGGTTTAATTGGCGTCTCGCGGATCGTGCGTCAGACTATCATGATCCGGATTATGTGCTAGATCGTATGGAGGCGAACTGCACCAGTCCTTTGACCATCGAACAGATAGTTCTTGGGGTCATCGACCCTATCCTTCAGGAAGCCGCTGAGGATGCGCGGTTGGTGGAAGGGCAGACTGGTGTGAAAAATGCTTGGTTCCAGTGGGATATGAGTTATGGCTATCTCAATCCCATAACCGATCCGGTTGTCCTCGATCAAATTTGGAAAGAGGTAGAGGGGCACGATGACAGCGAAGAGGCTGTTGAGGAACCTGTTGAGGACGAAGTGGACTGGGAGGGGTTGAAGACGGATATTGCTAGCGCCGTTAGCGGTGAGGCAGAGTCTGTCTTGACAGGGGATCCTACCTCTGTTCCGAATCCTCGCTTCAATGAAGTTTACGAGTTGATTCTGGAGAGTGAGCCGGGTTTCAAGAGCGGGGCCGGTATGTTGGGTCGTGTGAAGAAGACCACACTCGCCGCGCTTCACGAGGCAATTTTCAAGAAAGAAGAAGAAGCGGCACTGTAAAGAACGTGGTCAAGCCAGCAGTAACGGGTGTGTTCATAGGGCGGCTGGCGTGTCCGGGCACACCGACCACGGAAACGGGTGCAGAGTATGGGAAACCATGCGTTGGCGATTGAGCCTATGTACCCGACCAAACGCTGCGGCGGCGTGGCAGCGCCGAGGTTGAGAGAGGAGTGGAAGGGTCTCTATCTGTCATCAGGGGGAGCCAGGTGGGGAATCTGGCCCGCAGCCTTATCAAATAAGCAGAAAGGGTGAATCATGACAAAGAGAAAACCGAGTAAGCCAGTCAAGGAAAGACAACCAAGTCCAGGGCAGATTAAGCGGCGCCCGGGCTACGGAAGGAAACCGAAGAGATGACAATGGCGTATAGCAGTCTCATTTGTAGCAGGGTATTGCGCGGGCCGAGCATTTCTGCCTCGCTTCGGTCATACCTCAAGTATCGGCGCGCATGTTTAGCAAAGCGCAAGCGACAGCGTGCCCGTCAGCAGTCATGGTATCGTGGCTGTTTTAGTCGCCGCCGTAACTTTACAGGTAAGCGTTCGCAAGGGTCCTGTAGATCGTGGAGGCGTTAGATGGTTGCCTGTCCAGTTTGTGGTGCCCCTATGGGGATCGAGGGGAAAGAGCTTGTATGCCCCAATTGTGGCAGACGAGTGCGCGTGTAAATGGGGGGCAATAACTGCCCCCTTTAGTAAAAAAAAGAGGAGGTAATAATGTGTCCTAAATGTGGTGGAAAGGTGATCTACCATGATGGCAAGGTGATCTGTCTCAAATGCGGATATACTAGTAGAGGGTAGGTGAGGGTCAAAGGCAAAGCCATCAAATTCATTGATGGTGTAAAGCAATAGAAGAGGAGAGCTATTTTGGTAGAGACAATTCCCTTTCATAGTTTAGTTACTCCGAGGGGTAAGACCATAAAAGAGGAAAATCAGGCGATTCAGCATAACATTTCGATTGGCACGTTGGTAGAAGTGAAATGGGACAGGTGGTTTAGTGGCGGCGCATGTTGGAAGGTGCACGCTCGTCTGTGGGTAGTGGCTCATAGGCGAGATTGTGATGGTACACCGTTGTACTCTGTTAGTAGTTGGAACGCGTCGAAGTTTGCGATGCGTGGTAGGGCATATCATGGCTTCGGTGAGGAATCGTTGATCCCTGTCGAGATCACAGATGAAGTGAGGTTGGGGGAAGGCGCACTTGAGTGGGAGGATAGATATGATTAAACATACTTGCGTGCGGTGTGGGAACCCTGTTGGTAGAAATTACTATTATTGCCCTGATTGTGTAGCCCAGATCATCAAAGATAACAAGGAGCGCGATCGCCTTTTCGAAGAGAAAAAGAGGCGTGGCAGATGACATTGAAAGAAGAAGCGATGCACCTTTGCTCAATTCTTAGTCGTGAGAAGTGGCGAGCGGCCTCCATCCGAGATGAATATGGCCGTCCTACCGGTTCCGTAGAACGGATTGCACGGTTAGACCGTCTTTGGCGCATAGCCTCAGATCGGTGGCGGAGGAGGGGAGGTTATGAAGCAATCTATAAATAGACTACTGAAAGAAGCGAAGGGTCTTTGTGACAGGTTATTTCAAGCATCTCAGGCAGAGCGTCGTAGATGTGTCTCTACAGGTTGCGATAGAGAGTATTTGCGTAGACTTCGTCGTACGTGGGTGAAGGCACTTGGCAGATATTGGAGGAGGGCAGATAATTGTGATTTGGACAATTAGACAGTTTTTTCGATGGTTACGATGGTTGAGGAACGGTAAACCAATTATCACTTACCAGGGACATCACTGTGGTTGTTGTGGGGCATGGACGGACGAAGAGTTTACTGTACTAGCACATAAGTCCTGTGGTGAATGGGGGGACACGTGGGGACTTTGCCCTCAGTGTGTGGAGGAGGGAGATGCCTAATCCTATCACCCTCATAATTCGCACGTTTCAGTCTGAGTTGTACCATAAGTATAACATCAAAGTCAAGATTTGGGGTGGTAACGGACAGGGTAAGGCCATAGGTGGTGCGAAGGATTTGTTAACGACTTGTGACGATGATGTAGAGATGGCCTGTGCCGTTGTGCGTCGGTGGTTGTCTTCAAAGTGGGAGCGTCAAAATGCTTGTCATCTGTACAGATGTGCCCAGGTTGCTCCAGAGCACATGATAGCCATACAGGAGGAGAATCAGCAGCCAGACTATGAGTGGGCCAGGGCTGAGCAATCGAGGGTGAGCGGATGGGAAGAGCGTGTGCCGCACGGCACATGAATATTAGGAGGAAGGAGGAGTGAATTGAACAGGTGGGGATTGGGTTTAATGTTTCTGGCGTTGATTAGCACAATTGGGGTGGGGTTAGATGTGAGTTCTGTTGCCATCTTTATTCTCGGTGCTATTTCCGGGTTGGGTCTTGTGCTTTTTACACACGAGAAGAAACAATGAATTGCTATTGTAATGGGCTTGATGATTCTTGTCCTCTTTGCCAGGGCACGGGACAATTATCGGGTTGTGAAACTTGTGGTGGGGTGCGATGGGTAGCGGAAGGCGTTGACAATGAGTACGAGGCAAGGCCCTGTCCTCGTTGTGCCTTCAAGAGTTTGCCGGATTTGGGTATTGACATTGGGCTCACTCAGGAAATGGTGGGGTGGACGTTCGCTAACATGATCCAAGCGTATCCTGAATTGTTGGAGATAGCTGAGGCCATAAAGAAGATGATAGAACGGCGACGTGGGTGGATAGTAATGACTACCCACTCGGGACCTGGCAAATCCTATCTTCTTGCTTGTGCGGTCAATGCAGCCGTGGAAGGCGGTGTTATTGCCAAGTACACGCAGTTTACGGCACTCATGACGGACTTCATTGAATCTAGAAGGAGCAGGCATAAGAAATCATATCCTGCTCTCATGAGAGAACATACTGGCGTTGGCCTTCTTGCGCTGGATGAGTTTGGGGAAGGGAACTTGTCTTCGTTCATTTTGGCGTCGTTCAGGGAGCTTTTAGTTGGCCGGAGCGATACTGCCGGATGGTCTCCCACTATGTTCGCTACCAACAAAGACCCCGCATTTTTCAAGCGAGAAATGCCTTGGTTGCATGACCGGTTTCACGACAAGGAAGTACAACGTTACAACTTAGCAACCGTTCCGTCATTGAGAGGGAGATTATGAAAGTCACAGTCAGGCAGTTTGGTGAAGGTGGGATAGAACAAGTTTTTCAATTAGAAGATCCCTTTGACGTGATAATTGAGATTGGGGAGCAGAGTTTTCGGATTTCACACCCATCAACTACTTCTTTGTTTCGGGTAGCCGTTAGTGGGAGATTGGTCATTCATCCAGAGACAGCTGATTCGATTTGTTTGACGGAAGCTAAGTGATATGTTACTCTTCGACAAAAAGGCGGAGGCATTGTATCTTACTGCCTTTATAGCGGGTAGGATAGACATCATTGAGCCTGTACTGTGTACGGATTTAAATAGGGTAATTGCAACTGTACTGGCGGATGGCAGGCCGGAAACAGAGGCTAACCTGACCCTTGCATTGGGTAAACACGGGGTTAATATTAGCGTAACTGGTCTGTTCGATGCATCGGTGTTACCGAAAGACGAGGGTTTAGATCAATTGGTAACGGGCCTCTCCACCTTGGCCGTTAGACGTGGGGTGCGGGAGGCGAGTGATAACTTGGTCAAGCTGACGCAAAACCCGACCGTTACCGGCGTAGATTTACGTCTGCAAGCAGAGCAGATGTTGGAAGGTGCATTTGCCCCACTCGATTCGGTCATGTTGGACGATGAGACCATGAGGACGAAAGAGTGGTTTCTTCGTCATCTGGCCGGCTTAAAGGATCGATCCGGTGATCAGACTTATTACTTATCGTGGGCGCCCTTGATGGGTAAAATCATTGGTCCACTAGGTCGGGATACCCTGCTGGTCGTAGCCGGTTATACCAGTTATGGCAAGACCATTTGGTGCACTCGGATCGCCTTAGACCTGGCGCAGCAAGGTGCACGGGTAATCACCTGCTCTCCTGATATGGGTCCTCGGAAACTATGGATGAGGTTTGTGAGTGCTCTGTCCGGACTTCCTTATCTGAAGATAGATCGGCACAGTACCGATCACCCCACTCTCACACAGTGGGAAAAAGACAGGCTTATGGCGGCCCACGATATGATGGGTCAGTTAGAGATTAGGGTTGAGAGAACGAACATAGTTCCTGAACTGATAGGGAATGCAAGGCGGTTTGGGGCCGATGCTTTGTTCGTAGACTATGCTTCTCTGTTCCGTATGCCGTCCTTGCCCGCTGTGGAAGGCGTGAACTATGAGCAGATAGCGGCATCCTGCTTACAGTTTGCGGCGCTGACCAAAGAGATGCTCGTGGTTATTGCGTCTCAGGTGCATGGTACTACCCCTGATTTGTATGCGTTAGAATGGGGTAAACAACTACCGAATCGGGCCGACATAGTTCTGTGGCTAGATCGGAACAAAGAGCGGGGCGTCACACAGGTTCACGTTCTCAAGAACAGGGGAGGCCCATTGGGACAAGTTCCTTATTACGTATTACAACCGAGCATGCAACCTATTGAACTGAAGTTAAAAACGCGAGGCTATTCATTATAGAGGAGGAGAAATGACAGCAGAACAAGCACGTAGGGCCGCAGAAATATTGCGGGGTTTGGCAACGTCTTTACGTATCGCTCCCTTCAACGAAACTTTGAAGACCGAGTGCTACGATTTGTCGCGAGCGTTGGAGAGTTATGCAGAGCGGAAACAGACTGTGGGTGCGGCGAAGGGGAAAGCAGGCTGGCCAGCATGATTGAATTAGTGCAGGACATTTGGGATGGATACGAGATGCAGAGGCCGCATCTTTACGCTATTTGCATCACTACTAACGGCTTTGTCAAGCGTGATGGTCGCGCCGTTATGGGCCGAGGTGTAGCAGCGCAGGCAACAGTTCATATTCCTGGTATAGAGTGGGATTTGGGCAATGCTTTGTTACATGACGGCAATAAGGTTCGGTTACTTGTGCCGGGTGTGATTGCTTTTCCTGTCAAGCCTGTATCTGGCATTAGCGATGGGCAAAACGTTGTCAAGAGTCAGCAGGCCAGGTACATCAGGGGCGCTACCGTTCCTGGGTGGGCTATGAAAGCGTCCCTAGAGATCATAGAGCGGTCCCTGAGAGAACTAGAGGAACTGCAAGGGTGGGAGCGGTGGACGAGAGTATACCTTCCACGTCCTGGTTGTGGGGCAGGGGAGTTAGATTGGGAGACAGTCAAGCCGCTCTGTGAATCTTATGGAGATTGGCTAACGGTGGTTACGATATAGGAGAGGATGATGGAGAAGGATAGTTGGATTCTCGCCCATGTTGAGGATAGTTGTGTGTCTTGGTGGGATGCTGGTGGCTTGTGGCACACCGAAGGCCGGGAAGAATATATCCGTAATGGTAGTGATTTGGAAGCCATGTGTGAAATGACACCGGAGATTGAAGCCAAAATGGAAGCAGGTGGAGTTTTTCGCGTCTTGTTTACGGATGTAAGCTTTGTTTCGGAAGATGGGTATTGGGATTTGGATTATGGTTATGTATTTCCCGAAGCTCACATTGAAGATGGTGGCTATCGTATCGTAGATGCAGAATTTGAAATGAGGATAGAAGATGGACATGCGGGAGATGGTGAGCAGGCTGTGGGGGTCACCCTGTAGCAAGTCAGATGAGATAGCTTGGTACAACTGTCCCCGGCACGAAGACACAAACCCCTCGTGTGCCGTCTACCACGATCATCTTCATTGCTTTTCCTGTGGGTGGCATTCTTACCCCGTGTCGTTTCTCACTCAGGAACAGGGCTACTCTAAAGTCGCAGCCCTTACCATTTTGGGTGACAGATATACCTGGGTCAGGAAGATACTTAGGTTTGAGACACCGTTACCCCCAAGTTTACAATGGCAAGAAGAGCTTGCTCCCCATTTGTGCCGCGCGGCACATGTCCTAGACGGTCAGTACAGGGCACAGAACATAACGAAGAGTAAGCGTGCTCTTGTTTGGTTAGATCGGCGCGGTATTACGTTAGACGTAATGCAAGAGTACAAACTAGGCTGGCAGCAGGATTGGGTGAAGCTTAGTTTTGGTTCGTGGTTGGCCGAGGGCTTGGTTATCCCCGTGTACAAAGACGGCGCGCTTTGGTCGGCGACCGTACGTACTGTGTCGGGCAGGCCCCGGTATTTGAGAGTCAAGAACGGGGCTAAGTCTGTTCTGTTCGGGCTGGATCAGTTGCAGGGCCACGATACCCTCATCCTCACAGAGGCAGAACTAGACGCCCTCACGGTGCGGTCTATTGTTCCTGGTGTAGACGTACTTGCGATTCGTGGTGTGATGAATCGGCTGAAGGGATGGGAGGTTTATTTTATGTCTTACAAGCGCGTTATAATTTGCTTTGACGGTGATGATGCGGGGCAGGTGGCTGCCTCGATCTTGTTAGAAGATAACCCTCGGTGGGAGAATCGGGAACCGCCAGAGGGCAAGGATATAGGTGATTTGGTTGTAGAATGGCCGGTTTCAGAGTTACGAGACTGGCTGTTGACAGGATTATCACTTTAGGAGGCACATGGTTAACAAGGTTGTTGAGGTTGCAGGGGAGTGGGCTTTGATAACTATAATAATAATTGTCGTCGTTGTGGTTTTGATGGGTGGGGGTTAGGAGGAGTTATGTATGACCGTATCAGAAAGGCGTTAGAGGAAGCGTTTTTGGCCGGGGTGTGGTACGGCAACGCTAAACGTCCGGGGTTACAGGCTGAACTTGTAGCCAGGGTCAAGTTGCAAGAATTGCTTCAGGATGATGATATTATTACGAAGAAGATGATTGGGAGGGGATTGTGACAGATTATGAGGTTATCAGGAGGATCATTAAGGATGCTTTTCTGGCGGGTGTGTGGTTGGGGCAGACACGTGGTGAACTTTGGCCGGAGATAGCGCAGCGTCGGCAGGCCGACATTACGGCAACGAGCAAGATGCAGGAACTGGTTGCCCTGGTAGATATTTATTTCGAGGACGGGAGAATCGTACATGAACGATGCGAAGGTGAATAGGGTTTGGTTTGCGGAATATAATAGAGCGGAGAAAGACGTCCGGGGCCTGGATCCAAAGGTAATTCACAAACATGCCTTGAAGTGCGCGCATGAGAAACGAAGAAAGTATTTGAGGGAGAAACATGGTAAGTCTGAGTGATAATGGGGACGGTACGTTTGAGTTCAAAACACCCTACAATTATGAAGCGAAGGAAGCACTCAAGAGAGCTATTCCTGCTCCTAGTCGTAGGTGGGATGGTGGAGTGAAGAGTTGGTTCGTTAGTCCGGCTTACGGGTCTGCTTGTGTCAAGATAGCGTTGGATTATTATGGAGCTAACATTGGCATCCCTAATTCAGAAGCCGTGTGCCGCGCGGTACAGAACATGACGTTTAGAATGGTGTACCTTGGGACCGTCAAAGAGCGACAAGACGGTTTCAAGACGGCCTATGGATGGGTCAACGACTGGGATCTGCTTTTCCCGTTAGACGTGTTACGTGACTGGTTTGGCGGGGTCTCGACTAAGGCGACCACGTACTATAATGTGCTTGGTGTGGCTAACGACGTGCCCGGCATCTTGATACGTAAGGCGTTTCGTAGAGCAGCCCGTACCTGGCATCCTGATATTTGTCGAGAACCTGGTGCGACGGAACAGTTTAAGCTCATCAACGAGGCCAATCGAGTTCTTTCAGATCCGTTGCAGCGCCGGCAGTACGATGCTGGCATAGCGATGGGCTTGCTGAACAATCAGGTGCGCGGCACGTTTGAGCAGAGTGGCGATATATGGCGTCCTCCCGTTCGGTGTGGTAATTTGGCCCTAGAAGTTCTCATTAGTTTGGGGACAACTAGAGCAAAATATCAGGTTCAGAAAATACTGGACTGGACTGATATAACCAATAGCCGAGGCCGGGTGCTGGTTACCTACTGGAGAGGTGATAGCTTTCGCGAGGAGTGGACATGAAATTAGCGATTCGACCAGTAGAGGGTAGCTTGACCGAAGAAAGCAGGAGAACGGGCAGGAGTCTCGATAAGCTGTTCATGGGTGTCGAGATTCTCCTGGTCGTAGATCAATCCGGTAGTATGAGTACCAGAGATGGTCTTGAGAGCCGTAGCCGATACGATCAAGCAGACGAGGAATTAAGGAAACTACAACGTAAATATCCAGGTAAGTGCGGGGTCGTCGCCTTCAGTCGAGAAGTACAATTCTGTCCGACCGGAATTCCGATCCGGTTCGGTGGTGGCACTGCGATGGCAAACGCTCTTGAATTCATCAAACCGATGGATGGGTTGGGCAAGACCATATTCCTCATCTCCGACGGATTGCCTAATTCAGAGCATGAGACGTTACAGATGGCTCGGACGTTTGAGACACCGATAAATACCGTATTTATCGGTAATAGTGGGATGGGTAAAACATTCCTTGCCGGATTGGCTAGGCTTGCTGGCGGTAAATCGGGGGCTGGTGCTGCTCCTGGTCTCTTGGCTGAGGTTGTCGAGAAAATGTTAGAACTGACGGAGGGAGTTATTTCACTATGAGAAAGACGATAGAAATATCTTTGTTTCAAAGCCAATGTTCGGAGCTACGTGATCTTCAAGTTGCATTGAGTCAGATGGTACGACCTGGTGTGATACTGGCCCAGGTATTTCCCGATCAGGCAATGATGCGGGTCAGGGTGTTCGATCACTCTACTTGCCTGAAGTTACAGAAGATATTACCACCAGTGGAGGACTGATGGCACTCAAATGTTCGAGGGGACACAGAGCAGATTTGACATCGTACTGGCACGCTAAATTGAAACCAGGAGACAGATGTCCTATGGTGGTGATGGCCTTCGATTATAGTGGCTACATCAAGTGCGGCTGTTTATTGAAAGAGATGTCTGAGCGAAGCCAGCAGGAGGAATGATGGTAGTGATAAGTTTGACAGAAGATCAGTTGTTTGAATTAGAGGAAATCCACACTGAGTTACAACGAGTGAATAGCAATAAGTTGGGGGAGTTTGCAGTTATGTTGGCTCGAGTGCTCCCGAATGAGGGCTTGATGACGGTTAAGATATTTGATAATTTTGCAGCCAAGATCATGGCTGAGGGTATGGATGCATGGGAGGGAGTATCGTGAGATGTTCAAAGTGCAAGATGGATATGATTAGATGGATAGAGGGTCGGAAGTTATATTATCTTTGCCCGAAGTGTGGGAAAATGATAAATCGTCGTGCGGGGTTGTAGATGCTCGCACTTGGTACATGGAGGTAATATGAAACATAACATCACATTAGTCTTTCTCGCACTGGTGATTCTGGTCATTCTTGCCATTTGTTTTATGGCCATAGCGCCTGCCCTAAACTCGTCTGCGCAAGATGAGCCTACACCAGAATACTTTGTTTATCTGCCGGCTATTTTCAAGCCGGTGGATCCCTTGGCTACGCCTACAGCAACGCCAATCTTCAGGCCGACTGCGTTGCCAACCAGTCCACCGACTGTCACGCCTACCAACACGCCGCGTCCAACCGCATTACCAATTAGCACGCCGACTGAAACTTCTACGCCAACCGCCTCACCCACGTCAACGCCAACTAATACTCCAACGCCAACATCTACACCAACTGAAACCCCAACGCCGACTAACACGCCGCGACCGACTGCATTACCTACTAATACGCCGACCGTAACACTGACGAATACGCCGACGCCTACATCGACCCTATATCCAACTTCTACTTCGTATCCAACTTCTACTCCGTATCCAACTCATACATCAACTATTGTCCCAACTTTTACCCCTTACCCAACTTATACACCGTACCCAACTTATACCACTGAACCTTCTGCAACTCCGACCTTCACTAATACGTCTACTGCAACTTCTACGCCTACTATGACGTCAACATCGACAGCGACACCTACGAATACGCCAACCCATACCCCTACTGCTACGCCAACGCCCGTAAGGAAGACAATTCCCGGGATGATAGAAGCAGAAAACTATGACGCAATGGTAGGGATGGTTGTCATGGCCCTCCCGAGCGCGAGTGGCGGATTCTATATGGGCTATATAGACGCAGAGGAATGGTTGCGTTACGACGTAGACGTAATTTTTCCAGGGACGTACTTGGTTACGTACCGAGTAGCAAGTGTAGACGCGGGACAGATTCAATTGAAATTGGGAGACATAGTCCTCGCTACTACAGATATACCTAACTCAGGTGATTGGGCAAATTGGTTTACGGTTACTGTCACGATTGAGTTAGACGCTGGACCTCAAGCATTACATGTTTACGTTATCGATGCCGGTTTCAATTTTGATTGGCTAGAATTTACACAGGCCAATTGACTAGATGAATTATGTGTACGTGCTTATTCACAACCTATATATGATTTGGAGGTATGTATGATGTCTGATATTGGGATAGTTGCTTTATCCGCTGCTGTTGCCGCCTTAGTTTCTAGCGTGATGCATATAATTATGGCTGAGGTTAGGTTGGCCGTAATTGGAACGAAGCATTCGTTCCGGTGTCAGGATTGCCTTAAGATAACGCGTGTACGAGACCGTGCTTTTTCGGAAGGTACGTGGTGTTGCAAGCATTGTAAAAAGGTACGCAAACTATTTGTGCATGACATAGTGTGTGGACTTCGCTAATATGATACCAGGAATAGGGGAGCGAAAGCGGATTGTTTTAACGGTTCATCAGATAGCAGAAATGTCGGATCAACAAGCAGAGATAGTACAGATGTATGAGCAAGGTAAGAAGGGTATTTTGTTTGCTCAAGCGTATCCTCTTGATGGTTCTATGACTGTAGCTGTGGTTGAGCATGACGTAGCCCAAAAGATAGTTGATGTGGTTTGGGGGTCGCCTTTATGAAAATAGCACACTTCGGGGATTCACATCTGACGTATCGTCAGTACAATCTTGCTTGTAGGGAACAAGACTTTCGCGACGCATTTCTTGCAACCTGCAAATATATTCAGGGCCAGGTTGACCTCGTGCTCTTCGCTGGCGATTTGTTTCATGCCCGTGACATTAAGCGGTCTGAGTATTCTGTCGCTCGTGAAGGTCTTGCCCTGTTGGATAACGTTGTCGTCATACCGGGCAACCACGATAAAGCCCTCTTTTCTAAAGAGGGGCTGTGGCTTCATCAGTTGGCCGACGAAGGGTTGCTTACTCTCTTGGGCGCGAACGGTGAGAAAGCTCAGTTTTTTGAACTCGACGAAGTGCGTATCGTCGGAGTTCCTTATCTCGGCTGGCAGATACGGGATGAACTCATAGATTTGGCGAACACCATGCCAAAAGTCAGTAAGCCTACCGTGCTCATGTTACACGTGGGCATTACTGACATCATGCCTGGCTTTCCTGGGGTTATGGGTGCAGCAGAGCTACGGGCGTTGTTTCAGGGCAAAGTAGACTACATAGCTGTGGGGCATTATCACGTCCCCTGGAACGATGGATTGATCTACTCATCGGGCAGTTTAGAGCGCACGATGATAGATCAGTCTGCTGGTGGTGTTTGGTTTCTCGATACTACGTCACCTGAGGCGCGTGAGTTTGTTCCCATTACGGAATATCATGATCCTCGGCCATTTCACGACATTATCGTGAAGGACATAGGTGGTGTGAAAGCAAGCAGGTTAGACTTGAGAGCCAGTATAACGAGGTTTAATTTCTCTGAACGAGTGCCCAGTTTGTTCGCAATTCAAGAAGCATTAGGAGATAATCAGCCTCGTAAGATTCTGGTTGCGAGTCGGGTTGGTATGTCGGATGTAACTGTCGATCTGAGTGACGTGTCCGACGTCGAGAGATATATCTTCGAGGAGCTAATGCCGGGCTATGCTGAGCAAGTTCAGGAGGTCTTAGCGTTGGCGATGACAGAACCATTAGCAGTCGTGGATTTGGTCTCGACGTTTCTGGACGATCGTGAGGGAATGACATTGTGAGAATCGAGAGAGTCCTGTTAAGAAATGTTAGGTGTCACGAAAGGTTTGAAACGTCTTTTGCCCCTGGAGTTGTTCTACTACTTGGTCCTAATGGAATCGGCAAGACGTCAGTTTTACAAGGGATAGCCTGGGCGCTCTTCGACTGGCTTCCCGTCAAACATGGGGACTTTGTTCGACGCGGTGCTAAACGCGCCTCTGTCGAGGTTGACTTCTCACACGATGGCAAGAGTTGGCGGGTTACGAGGTCTACGAAGCGCGGCCTGGACGTGCAGGAGCAGGTAGGTTCTGATTACTTATCCGTTGCTCAGGGGGTTAAGAACTCTAGAGTCGTCATCTGTGAGGCCTTGGGTCTCAATCAGGCCCAGGTGCTCTCTGCTCTTTACCGTGATGCGGTTGGGGGCAGGCAAGGTAGTGTCATGGATGGGTTTGAGTTAGCGTCCAAGAGCAGACAAGATTACTGGGGTAAGATTCTCCACCTCGACCGATATCGGCAGGCGTATCAGAAGTTGCGTGAGCCGGTTGCTATGCTGGATCGTAAGCGTGGCAATGCCCATGCTACGATTATAGCCTGTAAGATCAATCTGGAAGCACTTGGCGTTGGGCAGGAGAATAACGTCGAAGAGACCCTGGCTGATGCACAGGGGCGGGCGGTGAACTTGACCCTTACCTTGCATGAAATGAATCAATTCTACCACGATCAGGGCGAGGCACTTGCTACCGTACAGCGTCGAGAAGCATTAGCGGTGCAAGCCAGTCAGAGAATTGCTAGCCTGGATTGTCAGATAGAGAGCTTGGGTGTTAGCCTGACTTTCGCAGACCTGGCCGAGAAGACCTATGGGGAGAAGATGCCGGCGCTGAAGGAAGAACTTAGAGAACTCGTAGTAGATCCCGAGCTAGAGGATGTTTACGCTAACCTTCTTCAAAAGAAGGCGGCGTTGGCCGCGACGATTCAGGCAGAAGAGAGGACCCGGATCCGTCTTAGGGATGCGTACAGTGAGGCATGTGTTCAGTCAGAGGGGCACAATGAAGCGACCGCCGAACTCCGGCGAATAACTCGTTATCAAGGGATTTTGGATATCCGTGAAGCTGAGCTTCTAGGTGAGTTAGACAGTGTGGTCTCGCCACATTTGTTACCGGAGGAGGAAGGGCCTTGCCCAGTGTGTGAGAGGCACATTTCGACACAGATGATACTCGATCTGGCAGACGCGAACAAGGTCAGGGCTGAGGCAAGACAGGGAATAGAGAAATACATCGACAGGGTTAGGCATTGGCGTGGTATTTACATAGAGCGGGCGCAAAGAGCCAATGCGCTAACACTTCTCGCAAAGGACTTGTGGGAGAAAGAAGCTGCTAGAGCCATGCAGGATGCGCTCGTTGCCCGGTTAGAGACCGAGTACGAGGGGCTGATAGCACGAACCTCGAAGTGTGATGGAGAAGTACACCGTCAACGGAAAGTTGAGAGGCGGGCGCGTAAACTCGAGATAGCCATAGCAGCGTTAGAGGCTAGTTACGAGCCCGGTCGGGCAGAGAAGCTACGACAGCAGTTGACGGGTTTGCAGATAGAGAAAGATGGTATAGTCGTCGACCCGCCAACGCCTGAAGAGCTACAGGTGGCTCGGCTGGCCGTGGTCGAAGCCAGCGAAGCCGTAGACAAAGTTCGGGATGCGTTAGAGAGAGTACGGGTAGAATGTGATAGGCTCCTTCGTGCCCAAGACGTTCGAACTGCGTTGGTGAAGGCTCAGGCGGAAGAAGATTACTATGCTCGTCGCTGGTCGTTCTTATCTCGGATAAGAACCGTCATTCGGGAAGCGGGCCCTTACATAGCAGAAGGTACTGTGAAGCAGGTAGCTGTCATTGCACAGGAGATATGGCAGTCCTTTGGAAAGAGCGAGCAACTTACCTGGGCGGGTGACTATGAGCTATCACTTGGTGACCGGTCGTTTACGCTTCTGTCGGGGGGTGAGAAAGTAGCAGCGGCACTCGCGATCAGGTTGGCAATTGCCAAGTTCACCGCAGATCTGAAATGGATTTGCTTGGATGAACCTACTGCTAGTTTGGATACACAGACCAGAATGGCATTGGCCGAGATCATATCCAGGTTACCGTTAGAACAAGTTATCGTGGTCAGCCATGACGACACGTTCACTTCGTGCGCAGACCAGGTAATCGATCTTAGTGTTAGTTTATAGGAGGGGAAGATGAACAAGTATGAAAAAGCATTGTTAGATACAGTTGCGGCCGTGGGTCGGGGGGATTTGGAGCCCCAACTAGCGGTTGTTGCTTTATTGGCTGATCTTGTGCGGGTGTTATGTGAAATTGCCGACACTCTGGAAAATATTAGGGTGGATCTGCCATTTTAGAGGGGGGAATAGTGGATAAAGTAATATGTCCTGGTTGTGGGTGGGTAGGAGAGATCAAGGACTTAAAAGTCGGAGCTTGTCCTCAATGTGAATACGAGAATGGTATGCCACCTAATAGGTTGCTTACGTTGACCGAGATAATGGTAGCCGATGACAATGAATATTACGATGTTCGGCTAGACTTGTTCTTAACCTCAGTCTTTCAGGTGATGGAGGAACAATGGAAATAACTAAGCGAGTGGAGATAACGATAGCTGATAAGGAACTGGTTCGTCTCGTGGTTGATGCGCTTTACCCACGTGGGTTCGCCAGTACCAGTGGCAGCGAGAGGACCTTGTGTCGGGTGTTGTATTTCCTCCCAGGCCGCACAGCTGTGGAGGCTGTGAAGGAGGCAAATCGCGTGGCCAGGGCTTACCCGCCGTATGAGCCGACGATTACAACAAGGGAGTTTCGGTGGTGGCTACCGCAGGTGCTCTCGAAAGCATTAATGGAGGTGGAGGTCAGTGGAAATAACCAAGAGGGTGACGGTAACAATAGCAGAAGAGGAGTTGGTTGGGCTCGTAGTTAAGGCCATATATCCAGATATGCAAGAGGCGACGGGCCAGGAGTGGCTTTTGTATCGGGCATTGAGCTACCTCATAGGCTGTACAGTGTTTGAAGCAGTGAGAAAGGCAAATCGTCTGGCAAGGGATCGTGGATGTCTCTTGATTACGACAGAAGAGTTCCGTAAGTGGTTACCACAAGTCCTATCGAAAGCGTTTGCGAAGTTGTTAGGAGGAGAGGAATAGTGGATAGAACCATCAAGCAATGCGATCTTTGTGACGTAAGCAATTTTGAGGATGGAATGTTTGAACGTATTGGAGACGTAGACGTGTGTATTCATTGTATCAATGTGTTCAAGCGAGCCATAGAGCATAATCTTATTATTCTCAGTCCTTTCTTGGAGGACGACGATGCTTGAGTGGATTGCTGACCCCTGGTATGTGTTGGTTGTAGTGTATCACCTGGAGGACGAATGAACGTTAAACTGAAAGTAGCATCTCTCGTACTCCACCCCGGCCAGCCTTTTGCCAGGGCGAGGAACACGACAGATCTGCAAGCATCCATGCGCCTTCATGGGTTGTTGGTCCCGATCTTGGTAGCAACTGATATGAAGACTGTTTTGTCTGGTACCCGCAGGCTTACAGCGGCTAAAGCCCTGGGTTGGAAAGAGATAGAAGCGCAGGTTCTAGACGTCAATCGTGACGATCCCGCAGCTCTCGATGTACTAGCAGCAGCAGACGAACAAGAAGAAATGGAGACGTTGGATTTGCTTCACGTTCTTCAGAGTTACGAGCGACATGGGATAAAGTTAGATGCTGCGGCTGAGAGTAGGCATAGGGGTTGCCAAACGCCGTACACTGATGAAGTTGGCTATGGCTCCTGAACCAGTTAAAGATGCCATTCAGACCTTCGAGCGGTCGTCTGGCCGTGATGGTATGTCCGTTTCCGCCTTTCGTGAGATGGAGAATATGTCTTCGTCCGAAATGCTTGAGATTCTGAACGGTGACTCAAAGACCGTTGCTGTTGTCAAGCGAGAGCGGAAGAAACGTGCAGAGATAAATTGGTCAGAACGAATGTTAGAAGATCAAGAGGTACTGGAAGCAGCCTTGGATAGCGCAGCACGGCTAGTGAAAGATGCTGTTTATGTTCGCAGTGTGATGCGTAGTACTGGGTGCGTTCGTGAGCTTGCGGAGATATTACGACCAGCGAAGGGTGAGTTTTACAGGCTATGGGAGGTGTTATGATAGCGAAAGTGATACGAGAGTTGGAGGTCATATACGGCAATTTGTGTCGGATGGACGCCATTTTGTGGGCTTGTCACGGTGTCCCGATTCTAGTCAAAGAGAGAATGGCGAAATTGTTAACAGGGTCTATAGCCAGCATCGATGTTCTCTTGGAAGGGGTTAGTGATGATACTGAAGAATAGATTATGCGGCGCTACCGTTCCAGGAGGTCTTTACGCCACCGGCCTACCCGGTTCCGGTGGGAGTTTGTTGCCATTTACGGCATTGGTAGCTCCTGTGCTGGCCGAGATTCGGAATCCACGAGCACAACAGATAGTCTCGCTACCAGAGACGCTAATGGGTGGTGGCGGTCTGGCAGAACCTACCGGCACAGAACCATTCCGGTGGAAGGGTCTGCCCGCAGTTGGCCTTGCCGACTTGTGGGGAATGGGCGCGGGTTACAGAGATCCTTGGGACGTGATTCAGGAAGTGACGGAGATAGGCATATGTCGTAAGGTCAATGTCGTGTCGGAGTTACGCCTTCCTATTCCTGTACTGATGATGCATATGAAGGCAGATGTAAATGCACCGTGGGTAGATTGGACATTGCCGAGTGATCCTGATATTCTCGTAGAGCGGTTACGCGAGTTTGCGGGGCTCGATGATATTGAGGAGCTTTGGAGTCGACCCTTTCTCGAAGCTCAATCTTTGGGTTGGGAGGGGGACGATAATTACCTGTGGCATCCTTATGTGAATTTGTATCAGTCTATGTCGGAGTTGCGGGCTAAGAAGAAACACACAGAGTTTTGCCGTAAGTTCGGCATTATTTTCACTCAAGGCATTTTTGGTTTGAGTTGGATAACGAGTTATCATCGCCCTGTTATGGAAGACGAAGCAGAGGATTATGTTCCAGATGATCTAGCCCGGCAGGGAGTTAAGCCAGCTTTGACAGAAGACGATCCGAGGGCGAAATGAATTGGGGCGATCGTGCCTTTTTCGGTATAACCAAGCGGGCCAGTTTTCTTTCTTCTCGTGAATGGTTAAAAGCCTGGTACAGTTTTGCAGAGATGAAGTCGTTGCCTTGTTTGTACGAAGGTGAACTTATGACCTGGTTGTGGTTTGTCGATCAGGTGGAGAGTGTCACTTATCTTGACGAGATAGATACTGTGCATGTGCTCAACTTAGCGGCATCGGCGGTCGAGGACGATCTGGTTTGCGTGCCACACATTCAACTGCGATTTGAGTATTTAGTGGAGGCGTGGACGGAGAGCAACGATTTGGAATGTGTTCAGCGATGGAACGAGGTAAGTATGGATTTAGATTTGGCTTATGTGCCGATAGTACGTGAGATGAGCTTATGAGAGGGGAAGAGATGACACAATTGGAATTAGCAAAGCAGGCAATTCGCATGGTCTTCAACGACACAACTGTATCGCATGGGCAAACATTGGAAAGGCTTGAGGAACTGTACGATATGTTAGACACACTCATTGATGCAGTTGGGTTGGAATTCGAGAGAGAAATCATACAGAAGAGAAAAGGGAAAGCAAATGAGAGCAACGTACAGTGTCGAGGATGACAAACTCAGACTGTATCTGGAAGGGGAGTGGTTAGACCGACCTGTTTACGATCGGATCTGTGGTCCTGCCTCCAAGAACGGGCACGGTTTCTCCAGGCCGGGCGTGGACGGGTTTGCGGGCGCGGTTTGGACTCCCGCTCGTGAGGATCTGTTGTTAGAGTTCGTGACCGAGATCGAAGATGAAGACATGACCCCAGAAGAACGAGCCGAGCAGAAAGCGGAGCGACTCGATGGGTACAGTGATAATGCTCAAAAGCGTGGAGAAGAAGCTTACCAGAGGAGTAAGGACTTGACAGAGGGAATACCCTTTGGGCAGCCGATCCTCGTCGGTCATCACTCAGAGAAACGGCATAGGGGTGCTATTAAGAAAGCGCAAGCTGCCGCAACTAGGTCGGTGAGAGAACTGGACAAAGTAGAGTACTGGAAGTGGCGGGCAAAAGGCGTTTTGCGTCATGCGACGGCCAGGTACGGGCCTACTACTGTCTTTAATCGGATCAAGAAGTACAAGACAGAGATTCGCAAGTGGGAGAAAGAGAACCGTCCAGGCAGTGATACGGACACGTGGCTCAAGCTTGAGAATATAGCAGAGGAATACGAACGCAAGAAAGCTGTAGGGATCGCTTATCGGCAACGCCTGATAGATCACAGGCTATTACAATTGGTTTATTGGGAGGCCATTTATGCTGAAATAGGCGGAGTCCCCGCCGACAAGTTCACACTTGAGAAAGGTGGCTATGTTAAGCGGTGGGGTAGTTGGTTTGGGCCAATTATTAGGATTACTCGTAGGCAGGGCAAGGTTATATCCGTTACTATCGGGGGGTGTGGTTTAGTCAAATATCAAGCCATTCAGGATTACCGGGGGCCAGAATGAAAAAGAGAGTGGTATACAGACATTACAGGATATGTCCAGAAACGGGCTTGATGTACAGACACCGGTGTAAGCGCCCTGATGAAGTTCCCGCCCCTCGTGGTGGGATGACGCATTGTGCCATAATCCAGGACGGAAAAGCACTTCGTGCGGGCATGTCGTTGTGTAGCTTGAAAGACGGTTTTTGTTATCGGACAGGCCGTGAACTGGCCCTTGATCGTGCATTGAAGGGTGAGCCTTTTGTTTGGCCGGAATCAAAGGCAGCAGAGCTTCTTTTGTTTTCTTTCAGGAAAGAGGGAGAGATCGAAGAGATGATCGAGAGATGGGCTGTGGAGTGCCACGATGGATAAGTCGGTGAGCGGCACGGTATTTTCGGTGACAATTCTATTTTATGTACACGATCTGCCAGGTAGATCATCAGCTGAGCAGGCCGAAGCCAACGAGCAGGAACTTCAACGGATCAAGAATATGATGACAGGGATGTTAGTGATGCTTCCTCTGGAAGACAATTGGGAAATGAGAGTGGAAGAATGACAAAACCATTGTTCGGGTCCATGACGATATTGTTCTATGCCGACGATGTGCCGGGTAAGATGTCCGATGAGCAAGCGGAGGCCAAAGAATGGGAGTTTGAGCGGATCAGGTTAAGGATAAAGCAGTTGTTAGGACATCTGGCTTTGGAAGAGAATTGGGAATGGAAGTTTCCTTATACGGAGGTAGAATGGTAGCAGAAGCCAGAGACCTGGCACAGAGCTTGAAAGACATCACGCTCGTCAGGGGTGGGATAGACTTTATTCTCACCCCACCACAGATAGCGATGGAGATGGTTGCACACTTAGATTTACATGGTGGGGAGATTATCCTAGAGCCGTCTGCGGGATCGGGCGTCTTGATAGACGCGATACTTGAATTGCGTGACGATGCACAAGTTAGGGCGATAGAGATGAGCTATAATGCCTGTTTGGTACTATGGGATAGGTATGAGCTTGATACCCGAATTACTGTACGGCAATATGATTTTATGGAGTGGAAGCCGAATGCTAAGTATTCACGCATCATCATGAATCCACCCTGGTCTCTCGACGCTAAGCACGTTCTTCATGCTTGGGATGAGTGTTTGGCCGACGACGGAATTCTGGTGGCACTCGTTAGCAAAGGCATCATGTGGCGCAGGGACAAGGCCACCAGGAGGTTGAGGTCCTTGGTGAATGACGAGGGTGAGCTTTGTGGTGGCGTGAAATTTCGAGAGCCTGCGGTTTCGGGTATGATTGTTAAGCTCTACCGATGATTTGACAGGGAGTAGGGATCGTGATACACTATATTTGCTACACGGAACGATTTAAGGCGTCGCGGCGGATTTGTTTTATAAAATGAAACCCCGAAGTCCTAGACGCTGTTCCGTGTAGCAACTGAACCGCCGAGGATGGAGGGGTTTTTCTGTTCAGGGTTTGGTCGGGTGAGGCCCGCAGCGGTGTGGCCGGGTGGGGTCAGGCATGGTATGGCAAGGTCTGGTTTGGCAAGGCTGGATTTGGCTAGGTGGGGCAGGGAATTGTAATCATAGTTAGTTCAGGGCATGGCTCGCCGCGGCTTGGCATGGTTGGGTTCGGCACGGTGGGGCCTGGTCCGGTAAGGTAGGGCTAGGTGAGGTAAGGCAGGGAACGCAATTATAATTAAACAAGGCACGCCTTGGTGTGGCTGGTCGAGGCGCGGCGGGGCCAGGTCGGGTACGGCGCGGTTAGGTCGGGTTAGGCCTGGCGAGGCAGGGGAAACGGAATTATTGTTCGTTCAGGGCATGACGCGGCCAGCCCAGGCGGGGCTCGGTTTGGTGAGGCCCGGCACGGCTTGGTGGGGCTAGGTTTGGCCAGGCGAGGCAGGGATAGGAATCATTGTATTAGTTCAGGGTTCGGTAGGGCTTGGTAAGGCTAGACCGGGCTGGGTGTGGCGTGGTGCGGTATGGCGAGGCAGGGAGACGAAATTATTGTCAAATAGAGCAGGGCTTGGTAAGATGGGGCAGGGTCGGGTGAGCCCGGACGCGGTCTGGCCTGGTCTGGCGTGGCGGGGCTTGGCAGGGAATAATCTTAACCGAAAGAAGGTGAATCTATGTGAATCAGGAACTGCGAGAATCCGTTTTGGAACGTGATGGGCATGAATGTCAATTAAGCAAGTTGTTTGGGATTGCCCACTTATCGGGCAAGCCATGTACAGAAGATCTGGAGGCACATCATGTAACTTATGTTCGGTACGATCACGAAAGACCAGAAGACTTAATAACCATTTGCCGTCGGTGTCACGAATATCTAACAGACGCAATAAGACGCGAACGCTACTTAGTTAGAAGAACGCAGCTTGTGCGTACACAAGATAAAAAGTTGATTACACCGATACCAAAAGAAAAGGAAAAAGATGATGAAAAAGTTACATTTCACGATCAATGGCGACGCGCCCTTAGTGATGCACAACGGGCGATTAGCGGACAGGACCGATCTATTCACACGAAAGATGAAAGAGATCACGAGCAAGAGAAACAAGAGCGACGCGGATCACGAAGAACTGGCGAGGTTAGAATTTCTCGGCGGCTTGTACGTGAATGAGGAAGATAATCCTTGTATTCCTGGTATCGTCTTTGAGGCGATGCTTATAGGTAGAGGTGGTGCGGCACGCAAGGAAAAGATGGGTAAAGAGGCTGCCGCTGCTCTGTGGGTAGTTGATGACAGTCCGCTTCTCTATGATGGGCCGCCTGAGCCGGATGAGCTGTGGAAAGACAAACGCTTTGTTTTTCAGTCTCTTGTTAAGGTTGGGCAGAGTAAGATTATGCGCACACGGCCTATTTTCAAAGAGTGGGGCGCAGAGATTACGGTTGAATTCAATGAGAATTTGCTAGACGAGGCTGATATTCGTCGGTGGGTTGAGGTTGCGGGAGAGCAGGTAGGCTTGATGGACTGGCGGCCTCGGTTTGGACGGTTCTCGGTTATTTGGAGTTAGAGATAAGCTCTGGCCCGGCATGGCAAGGTGAGGCAAGGTTGGGTCTGGCGGGGTCTGGTCTGGTCGGGTGGGGTAAGGTCAGGTGAGGCAAGGCAAGGGACAGGTTATCTTAGATAGATAAGTCATGGCGGGGTAAGGTATGGCGCGGTTTGGCACGGTATGGCGCGGTAAGGCATGGTACGGTCCGGCGTGGCTTGGCAGGGTTTATAGGAGTTTTATTCAAATGATTCTATGGAGGGACAAAATGTACGACGTAGAAACAATCTTTGAGTCACCTTTTTCGAGTGAGACGACGATGCCAGAGCCGGAGTGGGAGAAGGATTACATTCCTGAGTATCCGCCATGGTTCGATCTCGACGAGGATGCGGCCGCAACTGAGGCGTTACTGTACAGCCTGGGAGTAGTTTGACAATTAGGGGATTTGTGTTATAATGGCAGCATGACACACAAAAACGTAGAATACAAAGTGTATGTTTCTTTTCGGTGCGATGCCGAGATGGAGCGGGAGATTCGTGTGCAGGCAGCTAAGCGGGACATGAATCGTACCGAGTTCATTGTCGAGGCGTTGCGTGAAAAGTTAGAGAAATAGGCTGCGGCGGTGTGACAGCACCGAGGGGTGGAGGGCGGACACAAGGGGATAGCTCTGCTGGCTGTTACCAGATTACAGAGAGATCAGGAAATCGAAGCCAGGTTAGCCAGCCGGGGAAACTCCCCCGCAGCCTTATTAAAGAGAGAGGAGCTTGTGAAATGAAACAAGAAATTAACGTTGTAGTTGCATCTCAGGATAGGATGGAAGCTATCACAGCGATGGCGAAAGCACTTCTCCAACTGGCACTGGCGTTGAACGTCCCGCTGGTGGCGGTTAGGGACAATGTGTTCAAAGGCAATGAAGTAGGTCTGGAGTTGTCTATAGACACGAAGGAATGAGTAACAAGGCTGCGGCGGCGTGGGCAGAATATACATGCATCCACGGCTCCCATTTAGTGAACTGACCTGGAGCGCCCGACGGGGCCAGTGGGGTGAACCACATCCCCCTGGCTGTAGCCCTGGAAGCCATCAAGGTCGCGCCCCACGTCGAGCGAGTTGCAATCAAGCTACAACTCGTGAAGATTGACTGCTACAATGGTGACGTTGTGGAATACTTTGACCATTTGGCCGGAGCACTGGCCATCTGAGAGAGGAGGTAACGGTGCTGAAGTTTTGGCTAAGGCGTAGCAATCTGAGTGAGGGTCTCTATGGTGACGGCTCAGCCGTTGAGATTGTAGAAGAGCATTCTGAGGGCCAACCCTATGAAGGGGGCTCAATAGAGCCCGGCCTGTCTCTAGAAGACATCGAGGCCATGCTGCACTACCTCCAGGTTAGGTTTCCTCATGGGTGGCGGCGCACTGTGGACGGCAAGATTGTCTGTGGTTGGGCACCAGGAGGCGGAAGCGCATGACACTGGGATACGCTGTGAAGATGATAGCGTTTACACTGGCCAAGATAGGCGGTGTAGCAAAGTGGGCCGCCTGGAGTCACTGGGTCTGCTATTTGTTAGAGATCCTGGAGAAAGAGGTTGACCCACTTGAGTATGCCGTTTTCTTGGAGGCTCTCCAAGAAGATGTCGCCACCCGCCTGAAAGAAGGTCGGTGGCAAGGAGAAAGAGAACAATATGCTACTCTCAAAAGATGAGATTCTATTCATCCTACAGCTAATTGAAGAAAAACATGGTCGTGGCTATAGTGACGATCCTGAAATCGCCAGGTTACAGACTAAGCTTTCCATCATGTTGGAAGCTAAGGAGCGGGTGAGCCAAAGAGGAAGTGAACGGATGAAGGATGACCTTGTTGCCAGTCAAAATATAAGAACTGTCGAGGCTGGCGCAAGCGTTGTTGGCGTCAAGATAGATAGGATAGGATGAGGGCTGCGGCGGCGGACAACGACGCCGGGGTTGTGTAGCGACGCGGGGAATCGGAGGGAGCGTTGCCCAATTCGAGACCCGTGAAGGGCGTTACCCTTGTTGCTACTGGGCAGCTTAGCGGCTGTCATCAATATTCAGGGAGCCGGGGCGAAAGCCTTAATGTGGGGAAACCGGCCCGTGGTCTTTATAGGAGGAGTGGTGACATTAAGAGAGATAGTAGCAGTTGCAGTGTTGGCAGCATTAGTGTATGTTGTTACGTTAGTTTGGGAGGTATAAAGTGGAACATAAGCGGCGAGTATACGAAGCTTTGAAGGCGATCATGGCGGTGTTTGAGTCTAAAGTAGATCCTCAAATCGTCCGTAAGTCGCTGGAGGAGTTGCGGGATGAAATCATGTTCCTTGTTGAGTCAATGGAGGAGTGATGAAACACTATAATTTGACGGTAGTGCTACACGCAAATGTAGCGGTTAATGCGACGCGGGGTGTTGTAGAGACCTTGGTGGGGGCGAGTCAGCTCGTCGTTATCGGTACAGAAGCAACGGACATAGATTGGAATGAGATAGATGTATCTGCTAAAGATTGAAGGTGCAGGCGATTATACGCTGATTTATCAGCGTCTTGAGAGTTTGTTTGCTGAAGCCCGACAATTGGGTGTTGACGCGACAGCCCGTCCGCAGATGGTAGAGAACTTGGCGACGGCATGGAAAGACCTGTCTCAGATTGAGGATTTGGCCGTTTATCTCAAGGGTGGTCTCATTCAGATGTTCCGGTTAGAAATAGCGGAACACGATCTTGATGGCAGGCAGCTGAAGTTATGGGAGCGTGTCCAAATAGGAACGGACAGAGTCGGGGAGTATCTGCCGCCCTCGGTCGATTGGGATGCTTTTTGCACGCAACATCTCAACATTTCTCGTAGTACAGCGTCGCACTACGAGAGGAACTTTCAGGTATTTTATCAGCAGACACCGGACTTTGGCGTGTCGGAGATGGTCACAGCCGGGATCGGTAAACTGAAACTGGCACGTACCTACGTCGAGACGCATGGTCTTACCGATGACGTGCGTGTGGCTTTGGTTGGAGACGCGGCCACCTGTGCTCACTGTGGTTGTACGTACACAGAGCCGCCGTTGATTTGCGCTCAGTGCAACCAGGCGTTTGCTCCGACCCAACCCGCAACCTACGCTGAGTTGGAGATGTTGGTAGCGGCCAAGAAGAGCCAGCAGAAGCCCATTACTATGATGCTGAAGGGTACAGTAGATGTAGGGGATGATATACTTGTGTATATTGCCCTGAGGATGGGCGATGAGTACATCGATCTTCCGGTGTGGGAGATCCCAATTGGGGATGATGACGAGCAGGTTCCCGCGGAGATGGTGGATGCTGTCGTTAGACTATTAAAGAGGAAATTAGCATGAGAATTTGGACCGAGGCATATACGCCTTTTATTATGGGGGGTGATTGTAACGCACCAATTATCTGTGAAGTACCGGTTCATGGCCCTTTCGATTTCGGAAAGGGATTTCAGGGCTTTTTGGCTGTATCCCCGCATGGACGAGTGGTTGTGGTGGAGGCAGAAACGGGAGGTGTTGTTGGTTCTTCAGTTACAGCCGTACGACTGGACGTTGAAGCTGCCGATTCTGTGGTTATGGAAGTGCAGATAGCCGATGCTAAAAAGCGTGTGCTGAAAGTCCGTACGGTTTCTCCAGAGGAATTTTGGGGGAGGCTGAAGAGGAAATCAGCATGAGCAAATACCGGTCACGAAAAACAGTTGTAAACGGGCACGTATTTCTCAGTAAACTGGAAGCGCGCCGGTATTCCATGTTGGCAATGATGGAGCAGCAGGGAGAGATACATGACTTGGTGTTACAGCCGAAGTTCTTGCTTCAAGAGGGTTTTCGGGACCGAGATGGAAAGTGGCATCGGGCGATCCACTACATAGCAGATTTTCGTTACGTCGAAGATAATCGGGTTATCGTAGAAGAAGTGAAAGGCCGAGAGACAGCCGTATTTCGCATTAAGAAGAAGTTGTTTTTGTATAAGTATCCGGATGGATTCGATTATCGGATCCTCAAGAGAGGTGATTTCTAATGGATAGTCCAGAGAAAGTGTTTGCGAGGCTACTTGTTGATGGGTGTACAGATGATTGGGAGCCAGAGGACTGGGAAGAAGAGGCTAGAGATCATTTGGTTGATCAGGCTGAGCAGATGGTGAGGGAAAGTCCTGCCCTTATGGACAGTATGTTTTATGCTAAATTTGCTTTTGAGCAGCGAATGGGATGGTGAGAATATGTCGGTATGGTTAGTAGCAATTGAGAAAGAACGGAGCTTACCTTGGGCGTCATTTTATCTTGGAGAGTTCATGACGAGGCGGGTAGTGTTTGGGGCAGGTTCACCGCTGCTACGGCATGGCCCTGTGCAAACTTACCACAGAATGGATCATTATCCTGTTACCTCTCCACAAGCGGCTGTTTTACTCGCGCTTTTGGAAGAGAAGGATGCCCTTTACGAGGATCATGAGTTGGAAGGGGCGAGGGAATTCTTGGAAGGGCTGGGGGCTTTCTCCATGAGGGATGACTATGTTTTGTACGTGGAGGTAGCGTGACGGACTGCATGGATTGCGGACAACCGATTGATCCGGATGCTTTTCCTGATTTTGCCGATACAGAAAATGTCGTGAGGTGTGCCGAGTGTACAGTTTTGGTGTTGTGGCGACTTGTAACAGAAAGTTGGGTTCACAACCAAAAGCTGCTAAAAACATTGGATAGGTTAGATGAACTTTGCTCGGTTTGCGGTCAACCTTGGCTCGTGACCGAGACGATTCTGCCAGATGGTAGTTTGGGCTGTCCTTGTCAGAATGATAACTAGCCAGCGTCAGAAGCTTAAACTATTTATTGTCGAGGAAGTAGGGCATACCTGCGCTTGTTGTGGTCTTCGTCCCGGGTACGATCTGCACGAAGTTTTGGTCCCCCGTACTCACGTTCCCAAGCGAAAGCAGAAGGCCATATTCGTCAGGGGGAACTGTGCCCTCGTCTGTGTTGAGTGCCACAGGCCAGGCGGGACACAGAGAGGCGCAGCGCACACGGAAGAGTTTAAGGCTAGGTTTAGAGCCAGGTTGAGACGGCTTGGTTATAAACCTCTAGACGATGAGGAGTTGACGTTATGATACTAGTCTGTTCGGCAGGACATAGATGGGATACAGAACTTCCGTTCCAACAGAGGAAACCCGGGGAGCGGTGTCGCATGGAACTATCGTACGATCGCATGAGCGGTTCTACGTATTGTCGGAGAGTATTGAGGGAGGAGAAAGATGGGAAATCTAGCTTTTCACATCACAAATGATTTGCTCTTTGCTGAAGTAATAGTTGATGGAGTTAGTGTTATTGAGGTCCAGAATATGGTGCAGGCGCGTTTGGCACGCGATTCTCGGTTTCGGGATGGGCCAGTCGTTCATTTGGTGCGTGGAGCGGATTTTAAATATCCTGGAGAGCCGTGTTGTGCTCAGGTTGGCGAGACAATTTGTACCGATGAGGTCGATGAAGTTACGTGCCTGAAATGTTTGTCTGGCTATGGTAATTCTATTCAAGAGACAGGGATTCCAGCGAATGTGAGGGAAAGATGAGTATACAGCATGGCGAGAACTTATTCAGATTGGTGGTATTGTTACCAATTGGTTGGCAGATATTATGGTTGAGCAGGGCGATATCGAGTTAATTGAGTATGTTAGGCAACATGAGGAGGAATAGATGGGAACACGTTATATTATCAGTGTAAAATGTCCTGAGTGTGGTGTGGTGGCTGACGATTGTTATTATGCTCCTACCTGTGATTTCGTTACACATGAATGTGTTTGTGGGCACGTGATAGACTTGGCGGAATACACGGGTATTATGTATGAGGAAGCGTCTAACGCAGCAGAAATAGGGAGGCTGCTTGAGGTGCAAAAGTCAAGTTGGTGGCCTACTAACCCTTATCCCAAGAGTATTTTTCCAATGCCGAGGGAGCAATATGCGGAGATTGTGCCTGATTCTAAGTTGCGTACCGGCCTGAGTGGTATGTTGGGCCGGGAGTATTGGGACATTGCTTCTGACGCTATATGGGTAGCGATGTGCGAAGCAGATGAATGGACAGAGACCTGGCCGGTGGAACCTGGTTATTATTGGTTCTATGGGTGGTGTTCGGCTCCACTTCGTCGTGATTATGAGTCAGAGATGGTTTTGGTGAAGGTGTCAAAGGCGGTAAATGCTATTGCTTACGTCACCAACGGCCGGTTTGTCTACAAGGATGCGGTTGGCCTTTGGAAGAAAGCTGTTTTACCAGAGCCGCCAGATTTGGAGGGATTATGTCAGGCGTGATTGTAGGTGGCAAGCATAGGTACATGCTAGTGTTCAAGAATGAGGATGGGCAGATTGGACTGAATGCTATCACTCTGCACGGGATCAGTATTTTAGTTAGGTCTAGGACACCTTTTGCTATGGATATGGATGCTTTTGAGCAACACGATGGCGAAATTCATATGCTAGTTAGGGGTAATGTTCTTGTACCAGAACTCAAGCTCAAGGTGGGAGACGTAGAGGTGGGCGTGGCGTGACAGATTTATTAGACCTGCTCAAGTACTTTTTCGTAGGAGCGGCTACTTATTATCAGGCTCAAGAGGGTGCAGTTCTCTACTGCCATTACCAAATGCCAGAGGCGGTTTACAGTAGAGATACAGGTCCCTGGGCAGCACTCGATGTTAACGCTTATGGCACGTTTGCGGACTGTGGAGATTGGCTATTGATAAGGTTCGACGATGGTACGTTCTTGCAGGCTAGAGCACTCGATGCAGGCAGGTTAGCAGGGTGGAAGATAGACACGACCGCAGACGGTGAGAGAGACACGAAGCTCGTGATCGACATTCCTGATTTGTGGCGACCGGATAACAAGAAGTCGTGGTCGGTGGCCGTGGTAAATTTATCGAAGTTGAAATATTTGTTTGACTGACTGAAGGAGAGAAGATGGAGCAGGAAACTTACGAAGAAGTCCTTGATGAATACACTTCTTGGAACCCACTCATACATGCAGACATTGACTGCATCATTTGGTGGCTTAAAGTCATTGTCCGCATGATGCTTGTTCTGAACAAAAGACACAATGAAAGGAAATCATGGAACCTATAGAAGCAAAAGCAATCGAATTGTTAGAAAGGGACGGTCAAATGATTGTCCAGAAGAACTATTCTGAGCCGGGCTTTCTTCTCTATCGACCCAATGCCGTAGAACGTGATACTCTAAAAGCACGCATTGGGCACGATGGCCTGCTGACATTCTGGATGGGTGATATTGAATTCACTTACAACGGCAAGTATATAGTTCATTGGGTTTAACTATAATGAAAGGAAACCAAAATGAAAGTTAAAATACTGAACGAAGCTGGCTACGCCCAGGCCATGTTGGGCCTGAGCCTGAGTTACAATCAGCCCATCGAGAATATGCCAGCAGTGGCCTGTAAGCTAATACCCAAAGGTGGTAGCCACATCAAGTTTTTGGAAAGCATTGCGGTGTGGCTTGATATTACGGCTGCTCGTTATTGGTGGCAACAGTTCGACACCTATCGAGTGGGAGTCACTAAACAATCAGGGTCCACGATGCACACCTTGATGAAACGAGAGCTAGATTTTGATGACTTTGAAACCATGACTGCGCATGTTCTCACAGCGATAAACTGGCACATTAGGAATTCCGATCCTCTCTTAGTCAAAGCGATTTTGCCAGAAGGATTCTTGCAGCGCCGTATCGTCTGCACCAATTACGGAACGTTACGACGTGTTCTGATACAACGTCATCACCACAAGTTGCATGAATGGACGACCTTTAGACAGGCTATTTTGGCTCAGGTAGAACACCCGGAATTTTTTGGGAGGGAAAGAATGTTGCGTGAAAAGCTAGCCGCGTTGATACACGATATGTGGTCGGGGTGGATAGACCACGTTGCTTCTAAGAGTACTTTTAATTTTGATGGTTCTATGACCATTCCAGCTGGGTTTGTTGTGAGGCGAGAACGTCAAATGAGAGGGTCTTACGATGACCTCTCCGAGGAGGAAAAAGATAGCGATCGGCGAGAAGCTGATAAGGTGCTGGCATTGCTCAAGGAGCATTTTGCCGCAAGTGGCCGAATGGAGGAGGGAAAGTGAAAGTGTTTAAGTGTGACCGATGCAGTGAGTATTTTGATTCTAAAGGATTCTATGGAGGAGCAGAGCTGAGTGGTCAGGGCCTTCTGCAAAAACTACGTGCTTATTGGTACCCTGAGAGCGTAGATTTATGTCGGGTCTGTGCTGACTTGTTGCGGGCCTTTCTGGCTGAGTGGTGGAAAGAGGGGTGTGATGAAAAGCAAGGAACTTAACAGGAGAATTAAGGAGATTTGCGATGGGCCAGGGGTGCACGGTGGACTTTGATCGGGGAGGGACATATTTGTTTGGCGTGTTGCCCTCTGACGAGGAACATGATTATCCCCTGGTGGGCTTCATGGAAAACAACAAGTGGGATTACGACTTCGTAGTGGCTAATTCGCATCAGTGGGCGCGGATCAAGGAATTGCTGACATTGGCAGTCGAGAACACTAACGCGGAAACTTTAGAGGCAGTAGACGTGGCTATACAGGCAGTGAGGGAATGATGGATGGGGAAGTGGTATATTCTATCGGCGCTGGAAGCGGTTTGCGAAGTTTGTCCCGTCGAAGGTGGATGTAGGGAGAACGATCCACGGTGCCTTTATAGGGAGGCAAAGGCAGCCGGTGTTTCTAACAGCAAGTCTAGCTTGTGCGAGACCCAAATAATGACGTATCTGCGGGAACATCCCGGTTGGCTCAGACTGAAAGACGCCGTTAATGTTGTGAGCGCGTCCAGGTCGACCGTTACTAAGGTGATTCACCGGCTAGCTGACCGGGGCCACGTCGAGATCAATAAAGAAGGTCGAGCCTTATGGCTGAGGAGCAAAGATGGAAATCACGATGGAATTTAGTTCAGTCTCGCGTGTCAAGTATCAATTTAATGAGTGGGAGATTGAGCACGCCCTCGTCGAGTTTGTCGAACGTTACCATGCAGAAAGATTACTCGAAGGCGGGGGTTGGTCATTTGAGTGGTGGCCAGGTGAAGAAAACGATGACGGGAGACTGGGGCTTATGGGTGAGTTGACGCAAGCAGTGACTCAGGAGGATTAGATGATCAGCGACGTTAAACTCAGCGAATTGCCAGTAGGGACCCGAGTGAGGATTATTTCTCCCGAGGTGGGCGACCGCTTTTGGTACAGAGAAGAGGGGACAGTTTGGGGACATTTGGGAGAGACTGTAGCTGTATATTTAGACAAACCAAGCTATAACCAAAGCCTCTTTTGGTTTAGTCCAGAGAACTTAGAAATACTTATAGAGGCGCAAGTGTCGATGGACGTTCATTATACAAGTAAGTCAGCTGAGTGGGAGACGCCGCAGTCGTTATTCGACAAGCTTGCTGCAAGCTATGGTCCGTTCACATTAGATCCTTGTGCCACACCGGAGAACGCAAAGTGCGAAAGGTTCTTCACGGAGAAGATTGACGGTCTAACCCAATCCTGGGAGAACGAGACGGTTTTCTGCAATCCACCCTACGGAAGAGTCATAGGTAAGTGGATAAAGAAAGCGTACCTTGAGAGCCAGAACGGTGCGAAAGTTGTTTGCTTGATCCCCGCCAGGACGGACACAGCCTATTGGCATGATTACGTGATGAAAGCGCACGAGATAATCCTATTGCGTGGCCGGGTACGGTTTGTTGGTGGTAAAAGCTGTGCGCCGTTTCCATCCGCCGTCGTCGTGTTCAAGTTTAGTATGCTCTCGGTTCCTCAGTTGTCGACACTAGATGTGAGGAAGTATAGATGATAGCGCCTGTCCAGTTGAGAGTATTGCGGCAGATGATGGATACTAATGTAATGACCCTCACGCATGGTGGAGCTTTTTATAGAGGAACGCCCCGTACCAAGAAAGTGCGTGCTCGGACGATATGGGTTTTGGTGAAGAAGGGTTTGGCCGAAGACATTTCAGATCCGGCCTGGCGTTGGCGTGGTTCTGAATATCAGATAACGGATTTAGGGAGGGAGGTTGTAGATGATAACAGTAGTACAACTGAGAGTGTTACGGGAGATGATGGGCGCCAATGTGTTGATCAGTAGCACAGGCACAGCGCGTTTTAGGGGGTTGAGAGGCGATGTGTGCAAGCAAACGGTATTGTCTCTGGAGAGGAAAGGTTGGGTCGAGGATATTGCAGATTTGATCTGGTGTGGTTCTGAATACCAGATAACAGATGCGGGACGGGAGGTTATAGGGGAGTACGTATCGCCTTTAGTCAAGAAGGAGTTGAAGCGTGCCATTGCAATCATGGATGAGAAAGGCGAGTCTACTGCGGGAGGGGATTCTCGAATGTTGTGGTGGAGAGAGTGGGATACAGTGAGACAGTGTTTGGTTGATGCATTAGAACTGTTGGAGGGAAGGCATGAGAGAGTCGGATAATGCTACCTGTTGTTGTAACTGTAAGTATAGATTGAAATTGTTGGGGTCGTTTGAATCAGGGGATTTTCCGCAGATAGGATTGGTTTGTGTTGTTTTCGCCTTTGAAGGCATAGCGTACAAGGGTGATTTTGAGCACGGGTCGTGTGAGCTATTTACTCGTAGTGAGGTTGTGCCGCACGGCACATGAATATTAGGGTTAGTGAAAAGCGAGGAGTATAATGACTAAAAGAAAGATACCGTGCGAGGTCTGGTCCCGCGTCATAGGTTATTTACGGCCCGTGAAAAACTGGAATCTGGGTAAGCAGCAGGAGTTCAAGGATCGAAAGGAGTATGTTTTGAGGAGGAGAGATGTCGAGAACAATCAAGAGGCTGAATAAGAGAGCGCCAATTCATCGGTTGACCGTGAACGTACTTTTACCAACTCATTGTTGTCGGGGGAATTGGCACGCCAGTGTAGGGTTTGATGCAGAGATAATAGAGGGTGAGCTTGTCGTAAGTGTTCAGGTGAATGGGGAAGACTTTAGAGGGGTGCTGGATAAGCAGTGGCGCTTCTCGGCTGAGTATTTGGGTGTTTCAGCGAGTGAGAAAGATGGATAGACCTTCTTTGATCGTCCAAGAGGCTATAGAGGGTTTGGAAGACATGCTCGTTAGATTCGATGGTAAGAAGAAACACGCTTGTACCGTGGGCGTGAAAGAGCAGTTTTATTTGGTGGTTGTGTTGGAAGAACTGGGGCGGCTTAGTTTCTTGTCTCCGGACGAGGGCTGAGACCGCCCTTTTTGTGTTGTAAGGGGTGCAATTGAGTTGGAATTGTAAGGCAATTCCGTAAACCTTGACGTAGGGTAGAAGATGTGGTACAATGAGATTGGAGGTGGTATGTACGATTATTTGTTTGTTGGGCTTCCACATCGGGATGGTAGAGCAATAGTATATCGAGAACATGGGCAAGTGTATGCTCGTGTGTTGGGTAAATTGTTGGGTCTGACTACTGAGATGGCATCTTGTTTTGAGTACCCTAGTCCGCCTTTGTGGGTTACGAGACTTACGCCCTATGTCAGGGATACACGAGTTGCGTACTATGATTTAGCTGAGTTTGACACGGATTCGATTTCTCATACTCCTCTAGCCGCTGTTTATTTGTTATCTTGTTTCACTAGTACTTTTCACAGAGCAGTAGTTTTTGCCCAGATGATGAAGGCGCGGGATCGGGATTGTAAAGTAGTGTTGGGTGGCAGCCATGTGGTTGGTTCGGCAGTCGATGATGCTGTTGCATTGGGGTTATTTGACGTGGTTGTTCGTGGAGAGGGTGAGGCTTATATGGAGTGCGCTGAGTCGTTTCGAGATCGGGTTTACGACGCAGCTCCGGTCTCCTTAGATTTATTGCCCATGCCGGATTATAGCCTTATTCGAGATCGGGAGCGGTTTATCGACGTGACGGTTATGACGAGTCGGGGCTGTCCTTATGGTTGTATTTACTGTTTGGAGGGAGAACGGCCGTATAGAGTCAAATCAATAGATAGAGTGGTGGCGGAAGTAGAAGATGCATTGGCAGAGTTCCCCCGGGCCAATTTTGTCCGGTTCAATGATTCTTCGTTTACGGCCCGTTTTGATATAGTGGAGCTATGCGCTGAACTGACTGTCTTAGAGGGGATGTGTCAGACGAGAGCCAATATAATGAGTGACAATGTTCTTTCGGCATTGATGGGGGCGAATATACGAACGATTAATGTTGGGTGCGAGACGGGGTCAGCACAGTTGTTGCACCGGCTAGGCAAACGAATAGACAAAGAGATGATTGTGTCTTCGTTGAGACGCGCTAAAGAAAAGGGGTTTGTCGTCAACACATATTGGATGGTTGGTGTTCCAGGCGAGAAGCCAGAGACGGTACGAGAGACTGCGGACTTTATTCGGTACTTATTTGATCGAGGGCTCACGGATTTGGCCGAAATGTCTATTTGTGTGCCTTATCCAGGGACGCCCTTACATCGAGATCCTCGAGATATAGAGATCGAGCACGATGTTTTATACCATCGATATCGAGAGAACGATCTGTCTTGTACTCGGACGAGAGAGATGAGTGCAGACGAGATATACGATGCTTGGAGACAAACAGCGAGGGTCATCACGGATAGGATGGCAACCAGGTTGTGACAGAGCAGAGAATGTTAGTTCGTCGGATGTATGCGGAGAAGGCAAAGAGTTACGATGCTCAATATTATCGGTCTGTAGATGAGGCAGAGAACAATATTGTATTTTCAGCACTTCGTCGTATCAGGGGTTGTGTTTTAGATTTGGGTTGTGGCACTGGTCTCATACCCTCTAACGTGGAGTTTGATGATTATCTAGGGGTTGACTTTGTACCAGAGATGGTTGACATAGCTCGTTCTAGAGGGCATATTATTCTTTGTGAAGACATATATGATCTTGATTTAGAGCCAGCTTCATTTGATGCCGTTATTAGTACCTTTGGTAGTTTTAGTTATTTACAGGACCCACGCGAGATCGTTGCCAAGATACGGCGTTTCCTACGACCAGGCGGGTCTATTTATATAATGGTGTATGGTTATAAATATCGGACCCGTTGTAATTACATATTGAGAGGACAACGAGAGGGCCTTCGTGTTTTTTATACACCGGCTGAGCTGTCCAGCTTGTTTAGTCAGTTACCTGTCTCCGGGCTGAATAGTTTAGGGGATGGGCTTCGCTTACCCGTTTCCCTGCTAGAGTTATACTTGCGCTTGGAGCGGTTTTTACCGTTACAGTTTTATTGGTTGATAGTGGAGGGTATATTGAGGTGAAACGATATCTAGAACGGGACGTATATGCCCTTGCTGTAGACCGGATGTCGGTTTTGTATGCGGATCCTATGTGTAGGGTTGCCGTATGTTTTTCTGGTGGTAAGGACTCCACGGTTGTCGCGGAGATTTGTTTGGAAGCGGCTCGTGAACATGGTCGGCTTCCTGTTGAGTTAGTGATGCGGGATGAGGAGATACTTTTCCCTGGCACGTTTGAGTATTGTGAGCGTATCGCAGCTCGCCCAGAATTCAAATTTCATTGGCTTGTTCAAGGCCAACCCATATCTAATATTTACAATCGAGAAGAACCCTATTTTTGGACATTTGATTACAAGCTTGAACCAGAGCAGTGGGTTCGTCAACCACCGTCTTATGCTCAGTGGACGCCAGAATTAACTATTCAAGAATTAGTGACCGTCCCGAGATTCCCACCTCCAGAAGGTGGTGTATTGTATTCGGTTTTGGGACTTCGTACACAAGAGAGTCAGTATAGATTATTAGGTATTTACTCTAGCGGTGGGTATATTACCACCAAGAAGACTCGGCAGGGTGTATACAATGTTCGCCCTATTTATGATTGGACAGATGACGATGTTTGGCGGGCCATTCGGGAGAACGATTGGGATTATACTCGTAGTTACGATACACTTTACAGAATGGGTCTCAGACCGAGTTCACTTCGCATTGCTCCTCCGACTATTGTTATTGGCGGACTTAAGAATCTCCAATTGGCAGCAAGGGCATGGCCTCGTTGGTTTGATCGGGTATGTGACCGCTTACCGGGTGTTCGTAATGCGACGTTATATGGTCGAAAGGCATTGTTACCAATCCCTCATCCAGGTGAGACGTGGGAGCATATCTTTTATCGTACTTGTGTTGAGCCACAGTGGATATGGGAGCGGGCAGAGAAAGTCATGGAACAAGTTACCGCGAATCACGCTAAACACGCAACTATCCCCTTTCATCAATCCCAGAGTTGTCCTTCCTGTCGTCGGCATACAAGTTCGTGGAAAGCATTAGTTAAGTCGATGTACGACGGTGACCCTCTTTCGATTCGTTGCGGGTTACCAGAAGTAGAGCCATCGTTCTTTAGGCCGGAGGGCGGGTCCTATAAGATGCCTGTTCGTCGGGCAGGTATGGGATATCGGGGCACATCAGCTCCATTTAAGGAGACGGAAGAATGGTTAGAGAATCATCCACAACGTCCTTGACTGATCAGTCAAGGGCAGACGTAACCTGGGTGAGCGTTGAGGAATTTCAACCAAACGTCTACAACCCTAATAGACAGAGCGAGACGGAATTTGAACTCTTATGCCGGTCTATGTCGGAAGATGGGTTCACGACCCCTATCCTAGTTCAGCAGGACACGAACGTGATCATCGATGGAGAGCACAGATGGAGAGCTGCGAGGGCCATTGGCTTAGAGCAGATTCCAGTCGTCTATGCTGCCATGGACGACGTTGAGATGCGAATAGCGACCTTGCGTCACAATCGGGCACGCGGCACAGAAGATTTGACACTCACGGCTCAAGTAGTGAAACAGTTGGAGGAATTGGATGGGATGGAATGGGCACAAGATAGTCTCATGATGGATGACGTTGAGGCCAGCATTCTTCTGATGGAAGGATTCTCAGCTCCTCCGATTGCACCACAGCCTAGAGCGTTCAGTGATGTACAGGCGAGGCGCGTACAAGATGGCAAAGATGAGTGTGCTGTCAAGTTAGCAGCCGATGGTGGGAGTTGGGATTATTTGTATAATTTGAATTTAGTGTATACTCAAGCTGAGTCGGAGTGTTTACGGGCAGTGTTGGGGGAAAACCACGCTACTCGGATTCTTGAATTATGCACAGCGAGGTGGACAGATGAAAGTGACTGAAGAAATCGTGAGGCCCGTATCTCGGATGTTAGAGAACAAAGGTCGTCGAGAAGTAGAGAAGCTGACCAATAAGTTAGGTCATTTTGAGGTCCAGTATATTCCCGTGACTGACTTGCGGGTGAACGAGTACAATCCTAATCGGCAGAGCGATCGTGAGTTTAACTTGCTTCGCATGAGTATGTTAGAGCATGGGTTCACACAGCCAATCGTCGTCAATAAGGACAACATCATCGTAGACGGTGAACATAGATGGCGTGTTGCCAGCAGTTTAGGTTACGAGAAGATCCCCGTCGTTTACGTCGATATGGATGAAATTCAGATGCGCGTCGCTACCCTTCGGCACAACAGGGCTCGGGGCAGCGAAGACGTCGAGCTATCTACTTCCGTGTTACGAGATCTTCAAGAATTAGGGGCATTAGGCAGAGCGATGGATTCTCTGCTTCTGGATGAAGAGTACGTTAATCTTTTGTTAGATGACGTGACAGCCCCACAAGATTTGGCCGGTGACGAGTACAATTTTGGTTGGGAGCCTACTGTTGAAGAGGTGGGTACGGGAGAGACGGGGCACTCCGCTGGTTGGGTAACTTATGGTCAGGCGTCCAGTGAAGGTGCGGAAGAGCGTATCCGTAGTTTCGAGGCACAGGTAGAAGAGGAACAGAATACTCCGGGTAAGACGATCTTACGGAGAGAGATGCAGCAGGGCATGTATAGAATATCTTGTGTTTTCGGTGGAAGAGATGCTCAGATCGTGAGAGATGTTTTAGGGGCAACGCCCGCTGAGCGGCTGCTAGAAATATGCCAGGAGGGGACGTGATACACGAGATAGGCCCCCACAAGATAATGCACGGTGACGTCCTACGATATTCGGAAGAGTTTCTCGAGATGGTTGGCCCCGCAGTGGACGTTGTGTATACCGATCCCCCGTGGGATGAGAGAGTACTTACCGGGTTTTACGAGGCGTCTGGTGTTGACAAGTGGCTAGACTTTGAGCTTTTCTTATGTCGTTTGGTGGCTCTTTATGAGGCTTTGTGTCCTGATGGTTTGATCATTCTTGAGTTTGGCTATCGTGCCTTCGATAAACATCTTCTGCCTATATTGGAAGCATCAGGCGCAAAGACGTTAGGGTCGTTCGTTACCAGTTATGGGCTTAAGAAGAAGCCCATTGATTGTCGTCTATGGTTTGGTACGTTTGGGAATGTGGATTTTATCTCAGTGTTCCCACCTAAGTTACATGGTCGAGAACAAGTAGAGTGGGTAGTGGATACGTTTATACAGCCTGGTATGCGAGTAGTAGATCCTTGTTGTGGCGTGGGCATGCAATTATTAGCCGCTCAGAAAGTTTGCGCCATAGTATATGGCGCAGAGATAAACGGAAAGAAGGTGGACAAATTAGTAAAGCGATTAAACTGTCGGTTGCGATAATGGCCCATCCTGCTCGTAAGCAGTATGTGATTCCTTTGTATAAGAGGTTACGAGATCAGGTACAGGTTCAGATCTCCATGGATGAGAAGTCAGAAGGGTGTTGGGCCAACTCTCTGCGGGCCTGGAAGATGGCAGAGCCTGACTGTACACATCATCTTGTTTTAGCAGATGATGTGATAGTGTGTGAGGATTTCGTTAAATCGTTAGAGACAGCATTGTCTTATGTGCCAAGAGACTTAGCCGTTTCACCAGTTTGTGGGTTTGGGAAGCAGCAAGTTGCATTAGATCGGGGATTTGCTTGGGTGATTATTTATTCTGGCATTTGGGGTCCGGCTATTTGTTTACCCAATCAGATGATAGGGCCTTATTTGGTATGGTCCCAATTGAACAAGCCTGCATTTCAGAAGCACCATCTTGGTTTGACCTGGGATGATTATTGGTTGTGCCTTTATCTCATTATGATCGATAAGCGGGATGTGTGGTGTACAGCTCCTTCTTTAGTTCAACACGTTGGTCAGGGAGAGAGCTTGTTAGGGCATGGCGGAGTGTTCAGGAGTCGAGTATTTATTGGGGAGAACGTGAGTGGCCTGATCGTCGATTGGTCTACTGGTTCGATGCGGGGAGGGTCCTTGCACAGTCCAGGTGAACTCAAAGAATGGGACTTGAAGTTGTGAATATTCTAGTCATCAACCTAGATCGCCAGACTGAGAGGATAGTACCGATTGCATCGCAACTGAAACAGCTTGGTCTTTCTTGGGAACGTATTTCTGCTGTTGACGGTCAGCGCATGGTTAGGGAGATACCTATCGTAGCAGGGTGGAAGTTGCCGGGCTATGATTTGACGAAACGATTGGCATTACTGGCCTGCGCTCGTAGTCACGTATTTGCATTGAACAAGGCGAAAGAAGCAGGTTGGTCTCAGGTACTTATTTTAGAAGACGATGTGATATTGCCGGTTGGGTTTGAGAACTTATTGTCAGTTTATATGGACTGTGTTCCCGAAGATTGGCGAGTGTTACGGCTAGGCGGATGGCCTTCTCCGACAGGTAAAACTGTTCAGGTCTCACCTTTGTGGTGGACGGCTACGAAGTTTTATCAGACGTATGCGTATATAACCCGTGAATATGATGCTTTGATTGCATTGTGGGAGGAAGAAGACGGCGCTTTGGACCAAACGTGGTGGGGGTTTGAGGGGGCGTATCATTGTGTTCCCATATTAGTAGCTGCCGCAAAGGGGTTTTATAGTGCCATTGAGTTGAAGAAGAATTACAACATCATGTCGCGTAAGCGGTTGAAACGGGAGTGGCCTGATGGGTTTCCTGGCCTCGTTGCCACCTAGGGAGTTATTTCGTTGGTCTTACGTGATCAACCTAGATCGACGTCCCGATAGGTGGAGAAAAGTAACGGAGGAGTTATCTAAGGTAGGTATAGTCCCTCGTCGTATACCGGCCGTGGACGGTATACATTTGGGTAAGATAGAGCAATGGAATGGGATAACACGCCGTCGATGGTTTTGGCCTGGGTACGTAGCTTGTACTAGGTCGCATAGGAAGGCGATACAGTGGGCCTTGCGAGAAGGGCTACCATATGTTGCTGTATTTGAAGATGACGTGGTATTGAAACCTGACTTCTATGATCTAATATCGGTGCCCCAGGGAACGAGACTCTTGCTTTTGGGTAGCCGTCCTTGCCAGAGAGCAGAGAAGAAATGGCAGGGTTTTACTCCTTGCTGGCGTGCTGCCATGTTGTACGTTGCGTGCCGGTCTGTTTTTGGGGAGTTGTTGACGGCGTGGTCGGATGAGACCATCGAGAATGATGCAGCCTGGAATCGGGTTAAGGGTGGTGTATATTTGCACTCCTCTGTATTGGGTTGTAAGGAACCAGAATATAGTGACTTGATGCATAAGGTGACGAGTGAGTGATTGGTTTTTGTGGTCGTATTGTATCAATTTAGGGAATCGCCCAGATAGGTGGCTTGAGAGTTTTTTCTGCGCGAGAAAAGAAGGTATATACCTGAGTCGTGTTGCCGCAACGTCAGCAGCCGAGGTGGTGGGGGAGCAGCACTGGCCCAAATTATCACGGCGCAAGACGAAATCAAAGATAGCCACGATTCGGAGTCATCGGGGAGTGATAGCGCGTGCCATGTTTCGTGGGTTACCGCATGTTGCCGTATTCGAAGACGACATAGTATTTGTAGAGGGTTTTAGGGAAAAGTGGGAGTGGGCACAAGCACTTATTCCCGTTTGGGCTGAATTGATCGTTATTGGGGGGCGGGAAGGGTCTAAACGAGATCGGGAAGAATACGGCACAATTCGAGAGAAGGAACACGTGGCAGGGCCCTGGTGGCAGCCGGCTCACATTCGTTGTAGGCAAGCTTACATTGTCAAGCAGGCTCTTTATCCCGCTCTTTTGACAACTTGGAGTGATGAGACCATACCGGGGGATGTAAGTTGGAATAAGTTATTGGATAAGGTGATATTACATCAGCCTATGTTGGTTCGTCAGCGTGCGGGATTTAGTGACATTGAAGGTAGAAGTGTCGATTACGGGAGACTATTCGAGGCTTCTGATGCCGGATTATAGTTGGTCGGTTGGATTACCTGTATTACGGCTGATGATAGATTTGGCCCCAACCGTTATTTTAGAATTAGGCAGTGGTCCTATGAGCCCAATCATAGCTCGTATAGCGGTACTCTATTCCGTAGAACACGACTCGAAGTGGGTGAAGGGATACGAAGGAGTGAGATACATATTTAGTTCTATCGTAGATGGTTGGTACGATCTTACAGAGTTACCCGATTATGATCTCTGTTTGGTAGACGGTCCTCCTGGTTCGATTGGGAGAATGGGCTTCCTTGACCATTTAGATCTATTTGATCCTACTGTGTCGTACATCTTTCACGACGTAGATCGATCAGTGGAATTTGGGCTTGCCTACCGGGTGGCAAAGATGTGGGATAAGACCATGTACGTTGCACAGGATAGGGGTAAGACGCAGTATGCCCTCTTGTTTTGAGGAGGCTTGGATCTCGATTAACGCTGTAGTATCTTCTGAACATTCTGTGTCTTACGCAGAAGCACGATTACTGTACTTGTTAGGATGTTACACGATTTTACCTATAGTAGAACTTGGTAGTTATCAGGGGCGAAGCACGGCTTTTCTGGCTTACTCGTCTTCGCAGATCGTGTATGCCGTAGACGAGTTTTTTCCCGAAGTGTTTGACACGACGATTGCGAGTCTCGATTTGAAGAACGTGGTCAAGGTGTGTGGGGATACGCTAAGGTGTTCTTTTCTAAAGAAGTTACCCGATTCTATCGGAGTGTTGTGGATAGATTCTCTTCATACGTACAGGGGTGTGATCGTTCCTGTAGAGGTTTTGTGGCCTCGTGTGGACTATATTGTTTTGCACGACGTTTGGGATTCTCGGTATCCTGGTGTGACACGCGCTGCAAATGAGCTAGAACAGCGAATGAGAGTTATAGCCCGGATAGGCTCTATTCTGTGTTTGAGGAAGAGATGAAAGCAGTTCGGAAGTTACTCGCACGTCGTCGTGAAGTATGGCGTATGAGAGTACACGAGCATAAGACACAAGTTGCCATTGCTGATGATTTAGGCATAACCCGTCGTCAGGTTGAGAAAGACCTGAAATGGATGGCGGCTATCATTGTAGATGATCTGAAAGCCGAAGTACGCCAGACCAAGATAGAACAAGTGTCGGAACTTAGACATATAGTTTCGGAAGCGATGACCCAGTGGGAGGCTAGCAAGGGCACGAAGAAAGTCGTTACTCGTCATACCACAGAACCCGCGAAACAGAAAGTATACAATCCTGAGACCGGTCAGACAGAAGAGATCGAGACCGGTAACACACAGATCGTAACCATTCAACACGTTACACAGTTGTTGGGAAGTATCAAGTTCTTGACTGAAGCGAGAGAAGCGATGGCCGATATAAGGAAGATACTGGGTGCAGACGCTCCGTTACTGACCGCGGCATTACACGGATTTAGTGATTTACCACAGATAACGATACGAGAAGTGGTGGTCGAGATACCCGCTACCGTAGACGCAGAGATAATCGAAGAAGGAGGTGATGGTTAATTGCCAGGGACTAATGGGGTCAGGAATTTATGGCGCGTTGATGATGCAGGAACGCTTACCCTGGGTTTTCACGAGGGCCAGGCCAGAGCGTGGAAGAGCGATGCTCGGTTTGTATTCATGCTTGCGGGAACACAGGGAGGGAAGACCACTTTTGGTCCTTGGTGGTGAAGGCTGTGGCGTGAGATAAGGAAGCAGGGTGCAGGCGATTACTTTGCCGTAACCACGACCTATGACTTGTTTAGTCTCAAGTTGTTACCAGAGATGAAGATGGTATTTTGTAATTTGCTCAAAGTAGGTCGGTGGAAAGGGGGGGCAAGGTATTTAGAGATACGGGAAGGTTGTCAGCCAGACGGGGACTTTCTCGATCCTCCTTGGGCTAAGATAATCCTTAGGTCGGCCAGAGTAAAAGAGTCCGTCGAGAGTGCTACTGTCAAAGCTGCCTGGTTAGACGAGTGCGGCATGAACATGTTTAAGCTCAATATTTGGGAGGCCATTCAGAGGCGTCTATCGCTTCACCAGGGTAGAGTGTTGGGCACGACCACCATTTACAATCGAGGTTGGCTTAAGAGCCAGGTTTACGATCTATGGAAAGCGGGAGACGAGACCTTTGACGTCATTCAGTTTTCGTCTCACATAAATCCTTCGTTTCCAAAAGAAGAGTACGACCGGGTTGCGAGAGTAATGCCTCGTTGGAAACTGAGGATGTTTTATCAGGGATTGTGGGATCTTCCACCGGGCATCATCTTTGACGTATTTAATCCCGATACAGACGCCATTGCCCCGAGACACATTCCTCGGGAATGGCCGGTGTTAGTTGGGATAGATCCGATTGGAGAACGTACTACCGCATTGGGGTTTGCCTTTGATGAGGAGAGGGGACAGTTACATCTGTACGACGAGTATTACCAGGCTTACGGCCGGACGACCGCAGAACACGTGGCGGCAGTTCTTAAGAAGTTTCCCAAACATAGAGTCGTCGCCTACGTGGGGGGAGGTCCAAGTGAGAGACAAGCTCGGACAGACTGGGCTGCTGCTGGCATAAATTTACAGCCTCCTCCTGTCTATAGTGTTGAGTCGGGCATAGACGCTTTGTATGGTATGTTCAAGACAAAGCAACTGCTGATACACAGGAATTGTATACACACCATAGACGAGTTGGGCATGTACTCTAGACCCTTGGATGAGAACGACGAACCCACGGCTGGTATAGAGAATAAGGGACACGACGATCATTGCGTCGTAGCTGGTACAATGGTTACTACGGACGTGGGTGATGTTCCCATTGAGTTAGTGTCGAGAGCTCACAAAGTCCTCACCAGGAAGGGCTATAAGCGCGTTTTGCGTTCTTGGAAGACAAAACCCTCGGCTGAAACATTCGTCGTGAAGCTATCAGACGGGACAGAGTTAGAAGGGACAGCAGCCCATCCGGTTTACGTGACAAGTAGGGGATGGGTTGATTTGCATGAACTGCGATACGGTGATATACTCGTGACAAAGAAGGAGGCGTCACGATGGAGCGAGAAGAAATTGAGTATGCCGGTAAGGTGTGGAGGAGGTATCCCCAGGCAGAACATAGGTCGAGCAGGGTCTATTTTGCGAGGATGGAGGGGAAGGGGAAAGCTCGAAGGGTTTTTTATCTTCACAGATTTGTTTGGGCGGAGAGCGAGGGGCCTATTCCAGAGGGTTTTGTTATCCACCATAAAGATGGGGAAACAACGAACAACGACATTGGGAACTTGGAATTATTGTCTCGCAAGGAACATGCAGCTTGTCATTGGACAGAGGAACAGAGTGAGCGGTACAAAAGGTGGCTTGGTGAGATACGGCATCTGGCCTCGAAGTGGCATGGTTCTTCTGAGGGTAGGGCCTGGCACAGTGAGCATGGAAGGAAGATGTGGGAAGGTCGTGAGTCCACAGTTAGGGTTTGTGATCGATGTGGCGCAGCGTTTGAATCGCGTGCTACGCAGGAGAATGTTCGTTTTTGCTCGAACAAGTGTAAATCTGCTCATCGCCGCGCTTCATCGCTCGATGCGGAAGATAGGGAATGTGCCTTTTGTGGGTCAGAGTTTACAGTTAACAAGTACGCAAAGACCAAGTGCTGCTCCCGTTCATGTGCTCAGCGTAACAGGCGTAGAGCAGAGAAAGTCAGTCTATAATTTGATGGTTGAGGGTGAGCCGGAATTCTTTGCTAGCGGTGTACTCGTTCACAATTGCGTAGATGCTAGTCGTTACGCAGCAGTTTGGGCTACAAAACCTGGCACCGTTGCAGAGCGGGTAAGTTATCAACCGATACAGATTGGGAGGTATTAGGATGAAGTTTGGGGTTTGGTTAATGGGGTTGTTTCGGAAAAGCAAGCCAGTTGTGATTATGTGTCCTTGGTGTGGTTATCGCATCGCCACACGGGTTCTGATACGTCCGCTGGTGACTGTATTGAAATGTAAGGACTGTAGGCGACAGGTGTTGGTTGGCGGTACTACTAAACAACCTTATGCGATACAGCCAGATCGGTTGACGGAGAAGGGACATCGTGCGCTTTGTTTACATGGCTGTCATTTTGCGGGACCTTATGGTTTTGTTCCGATGGCCGGTTGCCCGATACATGATTAGGAGGATTCAATGAACAAACGTTTACAAGATAGAATAAAAGAAGCACGAGTCATCATAAACCACAGGCAGTGAAAAATGATGGTGGTATTCCAATAATTCGTGCCTCTATATTCGGTGTTTCTTGGACGTATTGGGGATAGACGACAATCCTGCCTACGATGATCTTGGTGCACGTAGAGTGTGGGCTGAGTATTTGCAAGAGGCGTTGCTGGCTTAATCCGTGCTGTATTGACTAGCTCAGCAACCAATACAGATTAGGAGATATTAGGTGGAAGAGAAGTTATTGGACTTTTGATTGGTCGGGAAGAATACGGGAGGTTGTTTAGGAGGTGTTAGATGCTTGTTGAGATAGAGGAGAAAGAGCTGGCAGCGATAGAATATTTGTATCATTGGGCGTTGAGGCAAAATCATTTGGTGTTGGATCCAACACCACCGCTTGAGGTTGTCGTTGCCTGTGATCGTGTAGGCATTTGGCTTATTAGGTCAAGTTATAGGAGGTTTGCACATGAAGAAGAAACCATTTCCCAAAGAGTCCGTGGTTAAGATCGTAGCGCGGAGAGAAGCACGGCAGAAGACGTACGATGAGTTAGCGCGGGTTGTACGGGATGCAGAGGAGAAGATAGATGGACATAAGAAAACAGATAGCTGAGAGAATAGCAGCGCCAGAATTGGCTGAGTTACGGGAACGCATGGAGGCGGTAGAATCGGCTGCTCGAGTGTTCGATGAGATGATGAAGTTTCGTCCTGTTCTGACCCTCGGCGTTCTCGAACAAATGGGTGAGCTTGCAGAAGTAGATTCTCAGTATATAGATCTCATTCGTAGGCTCATGCAGGCTGAGGGGCTTACGTTTGAGCCGTCTGAGAAGGACAGGCTATTGGCCGTCTATGAGTCTCGCGTGCTTGCGGCCAACGATCCTGTCACGGAGAGAATATTGACCATCTGGACGGATTATGGTTTTGGTCTCAAAGTGGAGATAGAACCCTTAGATGAGAAGGCAAGAGAGCCCTGGGTGGAGTTTTGGACTGCACCCCGCAATCAACCTGTTTTGTCGGAACGAGTCATCCATGAGCTTAGCCAGGCCGTTCTCGTAGACGGTGAGTTCTATTTCGTTGCCTTCACTTCTGAGGATGATGGTCAGGTGACACTTAGGGTTATTCTGACCGATGAGATAAAAGAGATCGTTCGGGAGAAGGATGATACCGTCGTTCCCATTTACTACAAGCGGGAGTGGAAAGATCAGGATGGGAACGTTCAGCAGATGTACTATCGCGACTGGCGTGTACCAGACGATTCAGATCTGTTGGACGAAGTGAAACTAGATTCACAGGTCCCTATCGCCGGCAAGGATGGTGATCACGATTCTGTTCTCGTGATCCACGTTGCCCATAAGCAGAAAGACATCAGGAGCCTTCGAGGTTGGCCGCTTCTGAAGACTGGTGCTGCTTGGGCTCGCGCCTACAAAGAGTTCTTGGAGAATAGAGCAGCCGTTGCCAGAGCCGTTGCTGCCGTCGTCGATAAACTCATTGTTAAAGGCGGCAGTAAAGCACTCGATGTCATGAAGGGCCGGTTTTCCGCTGCTCTGGATTCATTGGGTCGATACGGGCTCACAGACGTTCCCGAACCCGGCTCCACGTGGATGGAGAACGAAGCGCTTACCAGGTCGAGAATGCCGTTGACGACCGGTGCTGGAGACGCCAGGATAGACGGGGGCGCGCTTCTGGCTCAGGCCGGTCTCCCTGGTGGGATTCCACCTCACCTTCTTGGCCGTGGCGAAGTAGTTCGTATGGCGGTCGCGGATTGTCACGATGATCAGACGGAGTTTTTATCTGACAGGGGCTGGATGCGATTTGATGAATGGGAGCCCGGCGTTAAGGTGGCTGCGTATGATCGTGCCGAGAGACAAATGGTATTTACACATCCGGCAGAATTGAAAGCGTATGAGTTTGATGGTGAGTTAGTACGAATTAAGTCGAGGGCGATGGATTGTCTTGTGACACCGAATCATAGGTTTTGGGCAAGCAAGAATCGTGACAAGACGATGCGGGAGACGAGAGCGTTTGATTTGCCCTGCGAGTTCAATCTTCCAGCCTCTGCATCGTTAGTCAATACGTACAAGAGACAAGAAACATTCTTTGTTCCTGGTTTTACGACTACATCTGTTGTAGGGCAAGTAAGCCATTATCCGGGTCATGAGTTGGCGATGGATGACTGGCTTGCTTTTCTTGGTTGGTGGACAGCAGAGGGGAATTGTGAACTTAGCCGTAATGGTAAGTGTCATCAGGTTGTGCTAACCCTTTCATCGGAATCGCCTGATTGCGACGAGATGGATAATTTGATGGCCCGATTGCCATGGAAGTTTTCGCGAAGTGAACAAGATAAGCAGGATAATTATGCTCCTCGATATCGGTGGAGATGTACGAGTAAGCGGTTATATAACTGGCTGAAACAGAATGTTGGTTTTGGGGCAGGGAATAAGCGAGTGCCCGAGTTCATCTTTGGGCTTCCTACGGAACAGCGGCGTGTTTTCTTAGATGCTTTGTGGAGAGGGGATGGGCATTACAATAAAGAGAGTAAGTTGGTTGTAGGTGTTTATGGCACGATATCTGAGCAGTTAGCAGATGATGTTCAGCGATTGGTGTTGTTGGATGGGGGTAATGCTAGTAAGAGGTTGTCTTATGCTGCTGGTTACAAGAAAGAGATAAAATCTCGTGATTTTTGGATTGTGCGTTGGGCGTTAAACGAGAGGAACAATTTTCGTCGTCGTGCTAACGTTACCACGGAGCATTATTCAGGAATGGTCTACTGTTTTAGGATTCCAGAATATGGAATGTTTATCACTAGGCGTAATGGGTACCCCCTTATTTCTTGCAATAGTATGGATGAACCCATTTACCGGCAGTTTACTCGCTATCAGAACTTCTGGTCATCGGTGTGGAACGATGTGGGCAATCTCGTTCTTACTATGCAAGAGAAGTACCAAGATGCTAAGTACGAGACGAAAGAAGTTCGTGTGACCACAGACGCACTCGTCAACGTAGTTTTAGGAGATTTAGTATCAGTTGGTGAAGTTACACAGGCTATGCTGATGACCGGTCTCGTCTCTGCCGACACTGCTCAAGCCATTGCGATCGAGATATTACGCATGGCCTTACACATCTTGGGAGTACAAGATGCAGGTGAGATACTGGAACCTAAAGAGAAGAAGGAAGTTACAGAACTCAAAGAGGGATTATGCTCGGTTTGCGGTCAACCTATGCTGATATACGGGAGTCTAACCGTTTGCGAGGCTTGCGACAGAATAGCGTTCTGAGACACACGGCTAGATTATCTAAAGAACGGCGAAACCTGAAATTGAAGAACCTCCTCTCCGTTACCGATGAAGAGTGGGAAAACGCTTTGACCGTGTTCATTACCGAGGCTAAGTTAGATCCTCAAGTGTGGGTTCGGCAGATGTCTACGGTCCAGTTGTTTGTGTTCAGCATCATGAGAGCGCATGAGATAGATATTGCCGTTGGTGCATTACAGATGTACGATGACAGAGTGGCCGTTTACGAAGATGAGCTTCTAGTCCAGTTGGACGCCGTTGGTTGTGGGCGCAGGGCCGTTGTTCTTAGGGATGATGGTATACTGAGAGATATACGAGAGCGGTGTAAGAGTGATGCTGTTTCCATTGCGAACACCTATAACCATGACGTAGCCCGGAGTATCGTTGCGACTGGTTTGGAAGCTCCTACCGCAAATAGGTACGTTTACGCTTACCGGCTTAGGAAATACTTAGAATCACGCGAGATATGGAAAGACAGACAGATAGCACTCTACACGACCAATTGGGCCAGGACCAAAGCTCAACATGACTTCTATGCTCTTAATCGGCTCGTACTGGGTTACGCCGTTCTGGTCCCCGTTCGTGCCGCTGTCTGTGATATCTGTAGGATGTTGATAGCTAGAGGTAGGATTCCTCTCCAGTTGGCCATGAGCATAAAAGTTCCAGTTCACCCGAATTGTCCACATGAGTGGCGTGTGTGGCCTCAGAGAGTGACTTTAGATCAGTGCCCGTTATTGTGGGCAGGAGGGTAAGATGACCACAGCGAATCTTGATACTTATTCTTTGATTTATGAGGAATCTAAGTATCTGCATGAATGTACTTATTGTGGGTTTGAAGTGAACTTGTACGAATCAGAGCATGAATGTCCTATTTGCAAAGAGGGCAAGTTGTGCCGCGCGGCACACTGTACAACGTGGTCGTCTGTCTCGTTACCATTGGAAGACGGTTTGGAGGTAAGTCGTGAGTGATCGTGTTTCTGGTTTGGTTCAGGCAGCTATGAATAGGCGAGAGCTAGGGATAGCTTACCGGACGGGGTCTATCAGTCGAGGTCGGTTCAAGCGGGCAGCCGTTGCTCAGGGGTGGCTGTCTGAGGAGCTACGAGCCTTTGAGCGAGAATACAAACAGCAGCATAAGCAGGCGCGAAAGGCGAAGAGATAATTGGAAAGCGTTGTGAGTTTGTTGCCTGAAGAGAAGGAAGTAATTTGTTTGTTGGCTAATGTGTGGAATGCTTTTTTGCTGTTATCCGTGTCTCATGGTGATGATATAGATGATTTTAGGTACGCTATTCACGCCGCACAGCGTATAGTATTGGCGCGAATGGGGCGTAGAGGATTGGATGATGCGAACAGTTGATCTTCCTGCAACTATAACAGGAGTAGTGACCTTAGAGGAATACGCCCAACACATTGCTGTGTGGCGTAAGCTTCTCGAGGGTGAGCGGGCTGCGTTACTCTCACAGGTACACGAGAAAGAACTGGCACTGGACATCAGCCCGACCACAGCCGATATTCGGAAATGGCACAAGAAGGTTGACAAAGTATCTTAGATGTGCTATACTGGGATCGCGGGCTCATAAATCCCATGCGGGAGATGAGGAGTGATCAACCGAGTCTCCGGGTGCAGACGAGATATCGTCGGATAGGAGTATACGCATCGAGCTCATGTACGAGCATGGTAATGTAACGCGGGCAAACAGTGGGGTGCAGACTTAAATGCTGCGGGAGGCCCCAGGTAGGGTTCGATTCCCCCCGTGTGATCAGGTACCGGATCTGCCATAGCCGTGCTCTAACTTAATACGACGGCAAAACACATTGTGGGGCCGTAGGCGTAAAAACCTACGGCCCTTTTTGCGTTTATGGAGGATGTATGGAACCAGGCAGCAATCAATACATGATATTACCGGTGGCAGTAGTACGGGCAGCCGCTGCATTGCCAGCAGCCCCGACCTGGGATACCGATCCTTTGGTAGAGGTGATGGTCATGGGCTACGGGACCGGCACGTTCTACGTCACTTACACCCGGGCCGCAGTCGGTGGGGCGGTCGATCTTCAGTTACAGTTTGCACTCTACCTCGAAGATCAGGCCGGAGTAGAAGACTGGTTCACACAGAGCCTCTACGCTCCTGGTGCTGTGGTGGGCGGGATCGAGACCGCGTCCGCTATTCAGACTGAGTACATTACGTACACTTCTACAGCAGCAGGTGCAGAGAACTTTGTTCTAGACCCGATCGTTTTAGGAGGCACGGTTAGCCGCGTTCGGTTACGTTGCCGGGAGAGTGGCGTGCCAGGAACACCGGGCGCTTGTCATATATTTGCACAGTTTGGAGGGTTGTAATGGGTGGGCTCACCAGACAGGTAAGTAGTCAGGATACGGCCACGATAGACGATATTTACGGACTCGTCAATGCAACCTTAACTCTTCAAGAGACAGGCGGAGAGCTAACCACAGATGGGACGGAACAGTACCTCTACGTTGTTTCAGACCCAATAGGCGTGTTCCGACCCATCTGTGTGTTTGTCGATCTGGACAACATGGTTGGCGGGGATACGGTTGTATTCAGGACTTATTACCGTATCGATCCCGCTGGCGCCATGCGATTGACGGATTATCAATCTTATACGGGCGTAGATGGTGGTCTGGCCGATAGTCGTAAGCTCATCGTCATCGATCTCTATCCTAACCGGTTTGGAGTACAAGTGACCATCAGGCGTACCGCGGGCGCAGACAAGGCCTACCCCTGGTCCGTCTTTGAGGAAGCATAAATGGCTAGAGGCTACGACAACATTTGGCTCAACAGTCAGTTACTCCTCGACCTTCTGTTTCGGGAGGCTCAGGGTGCGTTGTATCACGACTACGCAAAACCTCACCACGTCGTGACCGGCGTTGGCGTACCGGCCTGGAGTGTTCTGGCGACTGATCTGAACGTACTTTCTTTTAACGCAGCCATTGCTGATTGGGCTACGGCAACCAATGCGGCATCCCTGGACTTAGACTTTACCACAGAAGACTTTAGCCTGGCCATGTGGATAGATCCTGACCTCGGCGGCAACCGGTACTTATATTCTCGTGGGCTCACGCTTCAGGACGGCTGGCGCTTTTTCTACGACACTAACGAAGCATTGACTTTGGGAACAACGACGGGAGTTACAGATTACTTTACGCAATCGGTGGACAACGCCGTCGTGGTCGGAGAGTGGATGCTTGCAGGCTGTACCCGGATAGGCACAGCAGTCCGGATCTACAAGAACGGTCGAGACGTGACCGCGGTTTATGCGGTACACGGCGATCCCGATACTTCTGCCCGCCTTTTTTACTTAGGTAGGTCAGACGGTGGGGCTGGCGCATACGACGGTGATATGTGGCGTCCTCGTATATGGGAACGGGGCCTTCCCGCAGACGAGCATTTATCCATGTTTGAACGAGAACGGGGTTATTTCGGGGTATGATTACCGGTAGTCGGGTTAGTTACGACACGTTAGATTTACACCGGGATTTGTTACTAGACCTTCAGTTTCGAGAAGGTGTTGGGGTCGTAACGACACACGACTATGCTAAAGCCCACCATCCCATGACGTTGGTGAGTGCGCCGGTGTGGGCCGATATTGGTATAACCTTTGCTGACATTCCAGACGAGATAACCTGTCCCGGTGCAGACAGTGCCGATTTGAACTTTACCAGTGGGGACTTTAGTCTGGTCGTGTGGGCTTACCCTACAGATTTAGGCAGTGCTGCTCTTTTCATGAATCGTGGTACGTTAAATACCAACGGGTGGGAGTGGTACACGGCCAACAATAATCTTGCACTCAGGACTAATCAGGCTGGCAGCCGTAGTGGTGCTTCGGGCATGGGCTGTGTCGTACTAAATACGTGGCAGCTTTTGGGCGTATCTCGGTCTGGTTTAGTCGCGCAAGCCTATAAGAATGGCCAGAGAGTTCGGACCCTTATTTCCGCTGGTGGGTTGTTAGATCCCATCACCAGCGTCCAGACGTTCAGGATAGCTAACAATCCACACGACGATGGGTTTGAGGGGACACAATGGAGACCTCGTATATGGGGCCGCGAGCTAACCGATAGTGATCACGAACGCATATTTAGGAATGAGAGACATATATTTGGAGTGTGATAATGATAGATTTAATCAGTAGGATCGATTGGCTCAAGGGTGACGTCGTTACCATAGCGGTTACGCCGACGATCAGCGCAGCCGGTATCTATGTTTCAGGCGATGCGTTGGGTGGTTTGTTGACGTTTGCAAACGTAGTTCGTGCACCTGGTCGTGGTGGCGTGGTCACGAAGATCGTCGTTATAGATGATGATCAGGAACTTGCACCCGTCGATCTTGTGTTCTTCGATCAGACTTTTACCGCGATCGCGGATAATGCTCCCTTCGACCCTTCTGATGCGGACATGCAGAACTGCATCGGATTTATCGACGTTGCTGCGACCGATTATGCGGACTTTACCGATAATTCTGTCGCGACGAAGACGAGTGGTTTGCGGATGCCGTTTGATTTTCAGTTGGTCGCCGCTGGTACGTCTCTGTTTGCGCAGATGGTTGTTCGTGCCACACCGACGTACACGGCTACTGACGATCTGATGGTGAAAGTCACGATCGCGAGGTTATAGTGGCTATTGCTCGTTCTTCACAAACCGTACAATATCATCAACGTGTGCTAGCGCTTGATCCTATAGCTTATTGGCCGTTGGATGAGAAACAGGGGGCCGTGGCGCACTGTTGGGTCAATCCGGCGCAGAATGGCGCTTACACCGGCGTGATGCTGGGGCAGCCGGGGATCGGGGACGGGCGGACTGTGCCGCTCTTCGATGGGCTGACTGATTTCGTTGACATCTACACCACGACATTCCGTGACAAGTTTGCTCTAACAAACAACGATACTGCTCCAATCAGCGAAGGCACAGTAATGGTCTGGGCGAAGGTGTTCAACGTGGGGGTGTGGACGGATGGGGCTGATCGGTTTTTGTTTCGGTTGGAGGTTGATGGTAACAACTATGTCTTTTGCGCGAAAACAATTACGAATAACCGGCTGTTCTTTAGGTACATAGCAGGGGGTGCTGTTGAAGACCAGGCTGTCGACGGCCTGACGACCATCGAGTGGATGTGCTTGGGCGTGACCTGGAGCAAGTCAGCCGGGGTGAATGGCGAGGTCAAGCATTTCCTCAACGGTGTATAGCAAGGGGCAACAGACACCGCTCTGGGCGTATGGGTAGGAAATCTGGCTGCCGCGAGAACTGTAATAGGTGCTGAGAGTACAGTACCAGCCAACGTATGGCACGGCTACCTCGCCCACTGCGCCGTCTGGGACACGGCGCTGACCCCAGCACAGATAGCTGATTTGGCGGCGGTGTGATGAGGCAATTTTATTTGGGGATTGAGAATCTAGCGCTTATTTCGTCACAAAAGGCAATTCTGGTAGCTGAGTTGCGAGCACTTGGGGCTACTCATCCATGCGGTCCGGCTGTGGCCTGTGTTAATCACTGGCGTACTCGTTTGGACGGTGAGGCTGCCATATTTGAGGCTTTGTTCAACGAGGACAATTTGACTGTTCGATGATTCAAGCAACGTCTTGGCGTTATTTTTAGTGTAGACCCTGACACTATAGGTCACACTACTGTTGAGCGTAGTTTTGCCGGGGGCACGACTTCTGTGGTCACATTTAGCCGGGGCGGTATTGATTATTTACGGGTCGCATTGTTTGGTGGTCAAGGAGCGAGTTGGATGGAGTCTGGCAATGAATGTCGGGGTTATTTGAGATTGCATATGGCAGATTGGGGCTCCCAATCTGGAAGTGAGGTTGATTCACGATCATGCCTAAAGTTTTACCGAAGGCCACGGCTCTTTTCCAAGACAGTGATAGAGTCCGTATCATGATGGGCGAATGGGAAGAGAGCCAGACGAAACTACTACACGATGAGCGCATTGGTGACTGGGTTGGTGATGCCGAGAGCGTCGCCGACTTAGGCTGCGGAGTAGGGCGGCTGGTTTCTCACGTGCAAGTTGATGAGTACGTGGGGTATGACAATTCAGCCGCGATGCTGGATATAGCCAGAGAGATATATCCAGACCTTACCTTTATCGAACGTGATATATTCGAGGGTGATTCCCGTGAGTTTGACGTAGCAGTTATTTACGCCGTCGTCCAACATTGTGATAGTCCCTTGGACGCTGTGCGTCTGCTGATGGAGAAGTGGGATGCACAGAGATATATCTTCTCGTTTCTTGTCGGTGACCTTTGGGAAGATCTGTACCTCTCGACCGTGGTTAATTTTGGGAATTTACTTCATTTTCTGAACGAGGTACGGCTTCTACGTATGCACGTCGAGAAACACGGTCCTGAACGATTTGGGTGGGTGATCATGGAGGTCAGTCGTGAAAGTAGCTTATCTGCCGGCCAAGACTGACGTAGTCGGTTCTGGCTCTGCCTATAATTGGCGTAGCATCCTGAAGTATCTGCCTTCAGTTCCTTTAGAAGAGGCAGATATAATTCACGTCAATTCGGATACACATGTGCCGCACGGCACAAAGATAGACGTTTATACCTGTCAGGGTGGTGTATGTCCCATGACAGTCGATACCGGCCGGAACATTTCACGGGCTAAGTTCATCGTCACCGCCAGTCATTGGCTCGCTTACACTATGGCCCCACAAGCGCAAGAGGGTAATTATGCCGTCATTCCTAACGGTATAGATCTAGATGATTGGCGGGATCCACCAGGTAAGAGTGAGTTTGAGCCTGGTTTTGTTCTGGTCAAAGGGTATTTACCGGAACCGTGGCTCCTGGACGTTGTTTATTTTGGCGCTGCCGCTAGACCAGATTTACATTTTGTTTGCTTGGGATGGAGTTCTGATCAGAAGCCCTTATCTAACATGACGATTATACAGACGCCTATTTCACACGAGGAGACGATGGCACTCATGAACGACTGTGCTCTCTACGTCTCTCCGTTATTAGAGACCGGATTCATCATGTGTCTAGAAGCGTGGATGTGCGACAAACCGGTTTTAGCAGTCAGGATGGGTGCTCACTTAGAATTACCGGGCGGTACATTGTATACAGATTCTTCGACGTTTCTCGACGGGTTAGACTTAGTCGGAACACGAGTAGACATGCGAGGAGAGGTAGAGCGAAACTACTCGTGGCCCGGTTTAGCATCTCATTACGAGTGGGTATACGAATGCGCATCGAAGATATAACTCCCGGGGCCGTGGTCAAGAACGAGGAATACTGGATTTATTACGTTTTGCGGGACATGCTAAAAGTATTTGGTAGATTCGTTCTCTTGGATACAGGTAGCACAGATCGAACCAAGTATTTAGCACGCAAGACGGCCAAGATGTTTGGTGCAGATTTGAGGATACAAGCCTGTGAGTATGGAGATGATGCTGACGCAATAGGCAACGGTCCTAATCTCCTTCGCGCCTGGTGTCCGACAGAGTGGCTATTTCTTCTCGGCGGTGACGAGATATGGCGGGAAGATCAATTACGTAAATTATTAGAATTAGAAGTACCGGACGAGAAGCTAGTCGTCATGACCGCTGGCCGTAATTTGACGACACAGAACGGGACCCTCGTCGAGCGAGACGGATTCAGTGCAGACAGACTATTTCGCCCCTCTGTAAAATGGACGAAGACCGATTATCCGTTCGAGGGGCACGGTCTTCAGGAGAAAGTAGAGGCCGGCCAACTAATTTATACCGATGCCTATTTCTGGCACGTGAGGCATTTGGTCAGGAGCAGCCGGGATGAGGATGCATTTTTCAGAGACCGGAAACGTCAGTATTATCCTTGGGACGGCCCTTTGAAAGAAATACCAGCTGATTGGCTTGGGGAAACCGGTCCTTTTACAAATCCATACGTGGGATCATGAGGGTACTATACGTCGGATTCGACGGATTAGGTTTTGACGTTCTTACCATGCCGGAATTCAAGAACTTTGCAGCCTTGATCCGGAACGGGAACTTTGGCATTTCTAGACCTGAGATAGCGCATACACTCCCGTCCTGGACGAGTATCAATACTGGTCTGACCATCGAGCAGCATGGCGTGACAAGCACGTGGCAGTCCTGGTACCTGACTGTTCACGACAAATACAAGTATATTTGGGATTATTTGCACGACGCCGGCTATACTTGTGGCGTACTGAACTTTCCGATGACACAACCGGCCCGGGTTTGGGAGAGAGACGAAGGCTGGTTTGTAGCAGGTTATCCCGTAGGAGCGGGTAGTTACTGGCCGCCAAATCTTCCATTTCCAGCAGGTTATTATTGGGACTGGGCAGACTACGTTAGATTTACCTGGGGTCAGAGAGGTCCGAGAGGAGCGCCACTCAAAGCCATTCCGACCATGCAACATTTGAGGCGGGTAGAGGAGAAACGGCACGAGTTCTTGGCGAACATACGGGACGACACTCTATGGCAAGAACATCTGCCACCGAAGAGGTGGCTTAGGAGCGTGGACTTTCTCGCTGTCCAGTTCCCACCCATAGATCGGATTGGGCACGAGATGTGTAAGTCCTCCATGCAAGGAGAAGAACAGAGAGCGGTTCTTCCGGACATCTGGAAGTGGTGTGACGAGGCACTTGGCAGATTGATAGAGTATCAGAGACCGGATGTGATTCTCGTGACGTCCGATCATGGAATGGACGTAGAACTTCACACGAAAGAAGGGGTGTGGGCACTTTCTGGATTAGACGCTGCGACCGTTCGTGTAGATATTCCGAACCATCGGGTATTACCCAGTTTTCTAGACTTGTTGGGAATTCCGAATGATTTAGATTTATCTGCATTGCATAGAGAAGAAGACGTAATTCGTGGCAGGTTAGAAGCGTTGGGGTATGAATGACGAGAGAAGAGTTATTAAAGCGTGTAAAAGAAGTAGGGACCTGGCATTACTGTCACGAGTTCCCATTTGGCATTATGACAGGCACTTGTGTGAAGGAGGCCGTTAGTCCCAAGTTAATGCGTTTATTAGCTGCCGGAGCATTCTCGAAGCCTGTTTATTCTAACGTGTTAGATCTGGGCGCAAATAGTGGTCTCATCAGTATGTGGTTCTGTGACAACAGGAGAAGTCAAGTTGTTGCAGTGGAGGCTGGGGAGAAGTATTACGCTCAGTTAGAATTAGCAGTCGAGGCTAAGGGTTACATGGGCTGGATAGAGCCGGTGTTCGTAGACGCCCACAAATTCGAGATGGGCAAATACGATCTTATCCTTCATTTGGGTCTTCTGCACCACATGGCAAAGTACAAACACAGGCCCGTGTTTAGAGCCTGTCGGGAAGCCCTGTTACCTGGTGGCGAGATTGTAGTACAGACCAAATCGGACTTACCTGTTCCGAAACTTTTACGGGGCTTTGACGACATTCGTGAGCTTTATACTTACAGAGGGAAGACAGCTTGGATGGCGACGCGGAACAGCTAGTTGATTTATTTGACTTATCTGATCTGAGCGAGGCAGAGTTTCGCGTTCGTGTAATGGAAGCACTGGGCCGTCTTTTGATGGGCACTCACATTTTACGTGGCAGGCTCAATTTTCTTCGGTTTCGTGGTCTGATAACGTTGGACGAGCAACAATTGAAAGGGTGGGTCAATTTAGATGGGCGCGGTGAGAGGAACGAAGAACTGATTTGGGAGATAGTTCCACCTCGGGCAGCCCTTTCGATTCTCGCGACCTGGAGACATACCGGCAAGATGCCCGAGGATATGATACTAGCCAAGAGGAAACTGGTTGCCAGTGATGTACTTGGTCGGTTTAAGAAGGACAAGATGTGATAGTCAGTACAGACACTCAATCAGAAATACGCGGTGATACCTGGACAATAGAACTATCATTAGCCGATCTGGCCGACTACGTGACTATAGATTTTACCGTCAAAGAGCAGCTATCGGATGCAGACGCAGCGGCTATACTTCAGGTGCGCTTGAACGCATCCGGTCTCGACGATGGACTATTGATCCTTAACAAAGCTGTTTACGGCACACCCGCAGACGGCGATATAGTAATATTTGACGTACCTTGGGGTGTACTGATCATAACCGTTCAGGCCGATGCAACTGCTGAGTTAGAACCGAGGACTTATGACTGTGACGTCCAAGTCATCTACGGTACAGGAGAAGTACAGACCTACCATGATTCCGTCTTTCGTGTCGTGGGTGATGTGACGAGGGTGACGTGAAAGTAGTCCTGGGAGGCGATCCTGTTTTCATTCTTACCGAAGAAGAGGAGAAAGGCCCTGGTCGTGGATGGTGGGGTCCTCCTAAAGGCACGCATGGAACGACCGCTGATTTCGGCACAGCCGCCCGTGGTGGGAAGATAGATTCGTCTTCCCACTTAGGAGGTGGTATTATGGATGCCGAACTAATTGCCTACGAGGATGATGGCAAAGGTGTGTGGAAAGAAATGGAAGGGATACTTCACGATGGAAATAGCGAGGTGGCGACTTACAAACTCGCTAATTTGTTAGGTCTGGATAATGTACCAGAGACTGTATACTCTAAGAATAGGAATGGTGTAGAGGGAACGTCTCAGTTATTTGTTGAAGACGCTAAGACGGGGGATGAGTTATGGGATAAGGCTAGGGAGGAGTTACCAGACGAGTCTTATGCCGTCGTGGAGCAGCGTATGCTTGCAGGTATAAAAAAGTCAGAGCGGGCAGATGTAATGGCGTTGGATCTTATAACGAAGAACATTGATCGTCATTCTGGTAATTTTCTTGTTAGCAAGGGGAAGTTGTGGGCCATAGATCATGGCCACGCTACTTGGGGAGAGATGAATGAAACGATGATGAAGGAGTTAGCCCTTAATTCGTGGCTGTGGGGAAGTGAGCGGGTCCGGATACCTCAGAGTAGAATAAATCAATGGAGGAAGATCACCAGGGAAGAATTTAATGTTGCTTTTAGTGGAGTTAGCACTGAGAAAAACGTTAATATTGATAATGCTTGGAAGAACCTACGGACTATTTTAGATTTAGATGGAGAGATTGGTTGATACTAGAGTTTTACAGGACGACGTCCACAGGCCAACAGAAGATAGGGCAGATTAGTTACGAGGATAACATCCTTCGGATCGATGATTTCTGTCGTGCTTTTGCTTTTACTTTGTTTGGTGAAGACCCGTCAGACAGACAAATAGTGGATGCGATGAAGACTGCCCCTGTTAGGTTCGATGGTGCATACGTTCGTGCCGTATTGGTAGGGATAGAGGAGAAAGAACTAGGCGGTCGTTGGGTGACTATTTCCGGCACGAGGGTATTTATCAAAGACGGTCAATCTCCGGAAGAGGCATTGGCTCTGGTGAAAGATGTTCAGATTTCTTATGGGCGTGGTCTCGTAGATGCGGAAGGGGTAAAAAAGAAGACTGGTTTGGCTTCTGAAGATTATCGTGAGATGTTTCACTTGTCGGGCCATACGACTGAAATTGACTTTGACGTGACCCGTGGAGGTGACGTTGAGGCGAACGTTTTTTGGTACAAGGAGGGGGTAGCTGCGGGCTCTGCTCGTCGTATTTTGGACGGCAAAGTAGCAAAGAATGACGTGTTTGATCTAGACGAGAAGAACAAGGGCTTTGGCAGGACTCTTTACAAACAGCAGATAGACGTACTTACCCGTGCTGGATATGAGGAGATACAGTTGTTCGCAGATATAACCATAGGTCGTTATGCCTGGGCCAAGATGGGATTTAATTATGCCAGTCAACCCGCGTTTTATGCCAAGGCTGCGTCTGAAGAATTTGGGAAATGGGCCTCTAAGCGTGGTATAGGGGAGCCCAAGGGAGGATGGCCTAAGTTTAAATCAGTTCGTGACGTAGCGGTGTACAAGATGTCGGGAGTGACTATGTTGGGTAAAGACATACTCAATCGTGATGTTCCTAGTTCTATGAAAATGGATTTAGGAAAAGCCTTTATGCTCGATAAGAGTCCTGATGGTCATGGTGCTTGGGATGGAGCGTTAAAACTATGAAGTGTTCAGAGTTGTGTCCTAGAGAACGGGAAGACTGTGAGCCCTGGGCTAATATAGTTGCAGATGATGGTTCTACGTTCATATGTTGTGGGGAGTCAGATCCTGGTACACGCTCTGTAATATGGGATAAGTTTCGTTTGTGTTTCCTCAGTGTTAGTACGGTGTCTTGTTACGACTATGATCGGACAGACTTATTGGATTTGGTGGCGGTAATCTCTGATGCGTTGGCGTGGGAAAAACGGAGCGGGAGTGTTTTGTGAGGCTGAAACTTGGCACTTAAACCAGTAGAGGGCAAACACGAAGGTAGTTCCGATCTCTTCTTTTGGGATGACGTTCTCAAAGACGAAGGGCCTGAGTCGATATTTGACTTCTCTGTGGAGATAGAAGAAGAAGCCCGTCATGCGCGTGACAAGTGCATGAGTTGTGATAAACCTCCGACCATAGACGTGCTTTGGGCTGAGGGAATAGGCCATGCCTGGTTCTGTGATAAATGCTACACTACTTGGGAGAAAGAACATCCTGGCGACGTAGTTAACACCAAGAAGATAGAGCATGGCATAGCGAGGATGAAGTTCTCGGACAGGAACAGTCCGGAGAACTTGAGAGAGGAAGAAAAAGGCCCTGGTAAGGGGTGGTGGGGTCCCCCTAAGGGTACACACGCCCCAGTGGATTTTACGGATTTGTCTCAGTCCAAGCAGCAGCAGGTGGTAGAGGCTCAGCTTTTGACATTGTATGGTGAGTTGTCGTTGAGTGGGGCGGGAAAGAGCAATACGTCGTGGATAACACCAGGCGGAAAGTATGCGGGGGCTCGTGGTGGACACACTAAATCTGCACGCGCTCTAATGTCTAATTTTGGGATGAAGGGTTCGCCCCATAGTTTTATGCGTGGTTTTGGGTTTATACGTGTTCAGAAATTCGAGAATCAATTTGGCGCTGAATTTGATAGTATGCAACTAACTCGAAGAGCTGTGAAGGCTCTAAGGGATTTGTTAATAACAAGCTCAGGTGTTGAAACCTCCTATTACGACGAGGCTACGGATTCGTCGGGTTATGACCTAGAGAAATATTTACGGCGCGTAAAGGTGCATGAGGTAGAAGAAGCTGGTCGTCGCGTTCAAGTTGCTCGTGTTACACAGGTTAAGGACATACTTCAGGCCTGGCAGAAACTCAAGACAGACCTAGAAGATTGGCTCAAGTGGGCCTCGTACATGGACGGAGATTGGGTAGAAGCGCCCGATATTCATGGAGAGCCAGTAAAAGAATCCTCAGACTGGGTGGAGACAAAACAAACTCATGAGGTCAAGGCCCAGGTGAGGGAGGAGATTATGCAGGAATTATTTGGTCATTACGTTACCATATCGGGAACACGGGTATTTATTCAAGAGAGCGCAAAGTTCGCATCACGTGATCGAGAGTGGGATGCTTCAGCCGCAGAGAAGCGGATAAGAGCGTGGGCCAAAGCGGAAGACGGCCCAAATGCCAAGTATGGACGTGCGTTTCTATACCACTCAGACGTCGAAGGATTTGGGGGATACAAACTACCCTACATGGACTTAGTGGATGGAGAGCTAAAAATAGTACCGCGTGCCATCTTTGCTATTTCTGGGGTCCTTGCCGGAGCCCGGGGTGGATTGAAGATACCGGAGAAAGATAAGCAGGCTATTCGTAAGAGAGTAGAAGGCTTTTATGCCTCGATGAGAAAAGAATTTGACGATGAGAGCATAGGAAAGGAGTAAACCATGAAAGTCAGACCCGGAGGACGTCACCGGAAAAGATTGACGTATCGAATTAGAGAAGGAGGTTAACATGTTGGTGAATTTACTTACGGCCTCTACCGTAGAGGAATTGGTATTAATAGGCGAAGCGGCCAAGGGCATGGCGGTATTAACCAAAGCCCTGGACGCTGCTGTGAAGGCGTTAGAAGCAGGGAAAGCGACCGTTGCGAAGAGCGCGATTCAGGCCGCTCTTGCTGCTCTCGAAGGGGCGGAAAACGCTATGCCGGAAGAGATGGATTACGATCTTCGTCCACTCGCCGAAATGGGCAAAGACGTGGCCGTCAAAGCCCTGAAAGAAGCGTTGGTTAGTGTTTCAACTGGTGATCTGAAAGCGGCTCTTACTGTCCTTAGCGCAGTCAAGGCCCAGTTCGGCAAGAAAGAGGAGCCGGAGGAGGAGACCGAAGAGGAAGTCAAGCCGGATCTCACCGAGGCGGAGTTTGCTGAGTCTGCGTCCGGGTTCACTCTTCTGGAAGAGACAGACGGTGATCCTCTCTCCATGACAGTTGAGATCATTCAGCCCGGTTGGGGCAACAAACGCGACAACAACTACTACAGTAAAGACTTGTTGAAGCGGGTCGCCCGTAACTTCGTGGGTGCGAAGATGTACGAGACCAACCACAAGGCGAAAGAGACCACCAATCGTAACTGGGTGAGTACCATTGTCAGTCATACCGGATTTTCCGATGCTGGCGCACCGATGTACGAGGTTCTTGCACATGCTCCTGATTTCATTCAGAGGGCTAAGAACCTAAAGAAAGGCGCTCTTCTGGAGAAACTCGAATGTTCCATCAGGGCTAAGGGCATGACCAGGCCGGGCAAGGTCGGAGATCGATCTGGTAACATCGTCGAGGACATTCCGAACATCATCAGTGTGGATTGGGTGAGCAAAGCTGGTGCCGGAGGCAAAGCGGTTAATATTACCGAGGGTGACGAAGTTAAGCCTGAAACCAAGCCGGAAGTCAAGATCGTGTACCTCGACGAGGAGACAGTTGAGACTATTCTGGGGTCCGCTACGTTACCGAAGGTTGTCAAGGCCCGGCTATCGGAACGTGAGTATCTGGATCAAGAAGCAGTAACAGAGGCTATCAAAGCCGAACGCGCCTACCTGCGTGAAGCGTCTGGAAGTGGCAAGGTTAGGGACTTGGGTGAATCTAGTCCCGTTGAACAGACCAAGACACTCGAAGAGGTACATGCGCGGCAAGATGCGGTTAACAGGAAGTTTCTAGGGAGGTAAACGATGACCGAAGAAGTTTTGACCGACTATCAGATTTTGGACAAGAATGGAGCGCATTGGGACGTCCCTTATGCGCGTCTAGAAGATGCAACACCGACCGTTTCTAACCCGGCTGCCGTTTTGAGTCGGGAAGATACCACGCCGCAGCTTATCGGTACGATTTTGGCTGTTGATGCTGATGCCGAGATTGCTACCATCAACTTCACCAGTGGCGACATTCGTTGGTGGGAAGTGCGGAACGTCCTCACCTACAACGCAGGTGTTGCTGAGTTGACGTGGGGCAATCTCAATATCGGTGATCTGGTGTATTACGACCGTACTATCGGGATCATGCCTGCTGGAGTGTATTTGTCGACCAGCCCGTTGGATGGGATCGACGGGGACGCCAACCCGTTCTTTGGTTGGATCTGTATGCGGGATGACGCAGACGCCGCTAACTTCCCGAAGGGCACGGACGGCGTTGCCAGTACGCAGTATTGCGCCGTCATGCAGGCCGGTTCTGGTTGTGGCGGATAAGGATAATGGAGGATTATAATGGAATCACTTAGAGAATGGCTCGAAGAGTATATGCTTGCTGAGGTGGGTTACACGCCTGCTGACGTGATCGATACTCGCATTACCGCTTTACGAGAGATGATGACCAACTGGAGGAGTATGAGCGTTACTCAGTTCCAGGAGGTCATGACCACGGCTCACTTTTCAAGTTACTTTGCCGATGCTCTCTCGCGTAGTTTTCGTGCAGATTACGATTATCTCACCGGGGATTGGAAGAACTATACCTTCCCCGATACCGTTCCCGACTTCAGGGACGTCGATCGGTTCCGCATGACAGAACCTGGGGGCCTCGTTCTTCGTCGTGAGTTAAAAGATCATCAGGAGACGAGCATCGCAGAAAGCATCATCAGTTACGGGGTTGAGGAATATTCTCGATCGTTTACCGTAAGTTGGCAGACCATTATGAATGACGACCTGGGTAAGATTCGCGAGACTCCTACCCGGATGGCAAGAGCTGCCGCTCGGTGGGCCGACGCTTGGGTGAGTGCGTTGTACGACAACGCTACTACTCAGGTTAACCTCACTGCGCTTGGGCTGACCTACGGTGGTACCGGTAGGTTGACGGCCCTTAACCTGGCCGTAGGTCTCAACGCCATGATGCAGCATCAGGATGCACTCGGTAATACGCTGAACATCGCTAAGGTTCACCTCGTCATCCCGCCAATCCTTCGGATTCAGGCGGACACGATCTTGAAGAGTACCTTGTTGGCTGGTGTAGCGACTAACGACATCAACGTACTGCCTGGCTATCTCGCAGGCTACTGGGTCGATCCTTACATCACCACCACCGCTGCTTCGGTTCCTTGGTATCTGTTCGCTGATCCTTCCGAGATACCGACTGTCACCGTTGCTCGGCTGGCTGGATGGGGTGGTCCGGCAGTGTTCCAGAAGACGAGTGATATCAGTGTTATCTCTGGTTCAGTCCCGGCTCCCTTCCTGCTCGGTAATGCTGATCATGGGGCGATTATGTACTTTGTCGAGGACATCATCGGTGGTTGGGACAATGCTACATACGTGGGTGTGACCGATTTTCGGGGTATTTACTTTTCCGACGGTACAGCGCCGTAAAGCAAATCTACTGAAATCCGTAACTTTGCGGAAAGTTTGATGGAACTGGTGAATTCCGTTAAGTATTGCCTAATTTGCGAACAAAGTCTTTCCTTAGAGGCTTTTGGAGTAGACTTGAGCCGAAACGATGGCCTCACGGTTTATTGTCGTGCTTGCAAGAATGCAAAGAGTCAAGAGCGCCGACAAAAGCCAGAGGTCAAAGCCCAGCGCAGAGTCTATGCTCAAGAGCGTAGGCGCAAGATTCAAGATGATCCTGAGGCATTGGCCCATGATCGTAAGGTACGAAGAGACTATAAGCGGAAACGCTATGCCGAAGATCCGGAATTTCGCGTTCTGGATAATGAAAGATCGCGTTTGTATCGGCAAGATCACAAGGATGATCCGGAGTATCAGGAGCGTCGCAGGGAAGCACAGAGGAAGCGACGTCAAGACCTTGCTGTCAGGGCAAGGCACAATGCTTGGCAGAACGAATATCGTAAGAACCGTCGCGCAAATGATCCCGAGTTTCGTCAGAGATGGTGTGATTATGAGCGGCGGCGTAAGGCTGTTAAACGGGCTAATGGGGGGAGTTACAAGATAGAAGATTGGCAGGAGATGTGTGAGCTGGTTGAGGGTCGGTGTCTCGCTTGTGGGGAGCTGTTATCCTTGACGTTAGATCATATTGTTCCGCTTAGTGTGGGTGGGATGAATAATCTTGATAATCTTCAACCTTTGTGTGCTTCCTGTAATAGCTCGAAAGGAACCAAAACAATGGACTATCGTCCACAGTGGCTCATAGAATGGGCCAAAGGAGAACAATAATGCCAAGAGCTAAGGTCCAACAGAAATCTGATCTTCCGTACGCAGGACATATTACACCAGTTCTGCCGAACACACCGGAAGCAGAAGCACTACTAAGACCGGCTTATCAAATGACGGTCGAAGAAGCACAAGAATTGATAAAGGCACGGATGGAGAATCCTACCCATGTGCCTTGGGACGTGTACCAGAAGGCGAAAGCTTTTATGGCAAACTACTCGTCTAAACCGGGTGTAACATCCACGAGGCCAGGATGGAAACGTGGCCCACGCCCTATGTAAAGGAGTAAACAATGGCACAACCAATTGTGGTTAAATTTCCAGCGTTTTTCCCGCCGCCCATTGGGTTTAGGGATGATCACTATTATGGGTTGCGTAGTGGCACAGACGCGACAGCGTATTGGGTAGACTCGCGGATCGGGAATGATTCGTTTCCCGGAGTAGACCCTGAATATCCGAAAGAGACCATCCAGGCGATGGTCACCGCACTGAGGGCGACCGCCGACATCGGTGCTCAGATCTACTGTGCTGGTGAGTTCGAAGAGAGCGTGATCGTTGGTGCAACCGCACCGACTTATGTTAGCCTGATTGGGCATCGGTTCGCGCCCTGGGCGTCCGACGTTGCCGCCAATCCATGCCTGACTATGAGGGCTGAGGGCTGGTCGATCTCGGGGTTTGAGTTTCAGCCACCGGCCTCGGCCGCAGGCATCGAGGTTCAGGACGATAACGATACCATCAGCGCCTACAAGACAGTTATTCGGAACAACAAGTTTGACGGTCTGTGGTCGGGTCTGTACGGTATCAACTTCACTGGCGCCCCTCATCGGGTTGACATCGTGAATAACTGGTTCATTGAGATGCATCAGGCCGGAAACGATGCTTACTGCATCTTCGTCGAGGAGACCGCGACTGGCCCCGGTAGCCCATATCAGGGCTCCATCGTGGGCAACCGGTTCAGCGATTCCGATAACTACGTCGGTGGTAATGCACATATCGTCGGGTTTAACCTGACCCTCGTCAAGGACAACGTCTTCGAGGAAGGTGTGTTGCTCATTCCGGCACTCTATCTGGACTTACGTGGTGGGTCGCGTGGCTATAACATCGTGACCGGCAATTCCTTTGGTGGCGCGTACACGACTGCGGCTGGTTACCATGCGCATCCTGCGACACCGGACAGTTGCTGGATTGGAAACCTGACCGAGCCGACACCTGCAACTGTTGGGGACAATGGCCAGACCGTTAGGGTCCCCGCATGATTATGTAAACTGCTGGAGGCCCTTGGCTAACTTGACGAATAAGTCAAGGTCATTACAAAACTTGGCGACCATATGAACATGATTATGACAGGCTTTGCAAAGAGTGATGAGGTTATCAAGATTGTGGTTAGATCTAGCTGTTTGTGGCTGGCCCGAACCATCAATGTGGTGTACCAGGATGTTTCTTATCCGCCCACTAGGCTTTTCCCCGCAGAGGCGGCACTGTCTATTATCGCGGGCAAGGACTTCATCTCGGCTACCACCATCGAGCCTATAGTCGCCTTCACGTGCACGCTTTCTGATGCGACAAGGCAAACAGATGGTATAGGGCAGTTCGACAGGATTCTTTCCACAGATGATGCACAGCCCAGCCTGGCGGCGTTCCTTGCGCCTTTTATTGGCGTTAATACGCATTCTCAAAAGGCACTTAGGGCAGTGCGTTCGGCTATTCTGTGTCGGCTGACCACACCGGCAAATGCCCTGGGCTTTTCTATCAGCCTCTTTAGTTCGTCTTTTAGCCAGACAAGGCTCGCAACGTGTATGGTCTGGCTTAGGAGGAGTTTTGCCGCAGTCAACACAAATCTTATTGACCTTACGTCGGTGATAAAGTTTGTACTGGTAACTGTGTTCGGTCATGTCCACCTCCAGGGACATTATACCACACTTAACCGTTGTCGTCAACATAGTCAGGCATAAGGAGAACATTTGTATGATTACTAGTAGGAACCCAATCAAATTTTTAACGGACAGGAGAATATAAAATGGCAAATCCAAAAAATGCAGCGTGGTATGGCGGCGGCCTCGTTCCTTGGTTGCTGCCTGCCGCGAGTCGAATCTTTTACGTCAATAGTGCGGCTAGAGCCGCACTAGACACTAATACGGGTTTGGATCCTGATAATGCGTTTCTGACAATTGATGTTGCGATTGCCGCATGCAGTGGGATCACCCACGATTACATTTTTGTGATTGAGCACGACGATGCTACGGAGACGTATCCTATCGAGATGGACGTGGCCCGTGTTCACCTTATCGGTGAGCCGTGCACAGGTCGTCCTCTTCCTCGCATTCGGGTGGACTCAGACGTAGACGCAATTGATCTTTCAGCCGATTACTGCGAGATCGCTGGTCTAGCAATCGACAGCGATCAAGATGGGTACACGAACCGGTTGATAGATGTCAGTGGTGGGAACTTTAATATCCACCACAACTATATTGCTTGGTTCTTCTGGGGCTATGATTGTGTCCATTGTAGGGGCGGCAGTGCCAATAATGGGCTGATTGCAGATAACTACTTTGGTGCGCATGGGTACGCGAATTACGCTGTCTATACGGACGCATCTCCTTCTCGTGTCGTTGTCCGAGATAACGTAATTGTCAATAACGGCGCTCAGAAAAACGGTATTACTGGCATCTATCTTGCCAGCGATGCCTATTGCTCTGCGCTAGATAACAAACTTAAGGTGGCTGGTGGTGCTGATGGGCAGGCAATTCATTTGGTGGGCACAGCGAATTTTGCTACAGGCAATGAGGTTTGTGGCCCTCAAGGCGGGTTTGGTGCGTTTAACCCGTTTCGGTCTAACGTTCTCACCTCGAACTTTTGGGGTGTTAATTATGCCGGTGCAACCCCGTTGTTGCCCGTAGTGTCATAGGAGGTTAATATGGCAGAACATAATCCTTGGAAGACCGCAGGCGTTTCTAACATCCTGACGCCTGGCGTTGCAGTAGGAGACGTGTTTTACGTGGATGGTGTGGGTGGGTTGGATTCGGCACTCAATCCCGGTACCGATCCCATGGCTCCGTTACTGTCCATTACTCGTGCTCTTGCGCTTTGCACAGATGATGAGAATGATACCGTTGTTGTTCTGAACTACCCGGAGAATACGGCTGTGGTTGGTGAAGCAGAACCCATCGTGGTGAACAAGAACCGCGTTCATATCTTGGGTGCTGCCTATCCGTACGTGCGTGGCGATAAGAAAGCTTACATCGGTGCGCAGGGTGCAAACCCCATCTTTCAGGTAACCGCACGATGGGTTGAGATCGCGTACTTTAAGCTCGGTGGCGGAGCTGGTGAAGGCTGTATTCAGCTCGCGAACACCTTTGAATCGAAAGGTTTAGCGGTCCACCATTGCGTCTTTGCGACCAAGTACGGGCCGGGTGGTGCACCGGCCTACGGGATCGATGCGAGCGACTCGAATCACGGTAACTGGCTGTACATCGGTGATAATGTGTTTTCGAATCCTATTACCAGTCATGCGATCTATATCCAGAACGCGGCGGGTTTTTGTATCGAACGGAACCGGTTCATCTGCCCTGGTGGCATAGGTGTTTTCTGTGAAGGCCCTTCTGGTCATGGTGAGATCATCGATAACTACTTTGGGATCGCAACTGCTAATGTCGCACTTGTTGGAGCGGCTATCACCTTGATCGGCAGTACGCAGGGTGTGTTGGTTGCCGGCAACATGGCAAACTCAGGTATGCCTAATATGGGCGTGAATCCATACCGTGATAGTGGCACCGGTGCAACGAATCAGAACTCTTGGATGGGCAACATGCTGGGCTCTGGCTTTACAGCACCGGCGTAGGAGTGATTCATGGCGTGCTTAGAGTCGTATGCGACCGCCGAAGATTATTCACGCTGGTGGTGTAGAGAACTAAATCCGACCGAGCAGTCACGGGTAGAACAGGTGTTGCGGGACGTTTCTAGTGACATCAGCGCCGTCCTTGCCGCAACTGGCTCCTGTGACTGCACCTGGGCGGCATGGGTCCCTGCCTACCTCAGAAAACTAACCGTCATCGAGGCGGCGATATTCCACAAATGTCCGTGTTCTAGGGCCAGACTGTCCGATTCAGATCGGACGCAATGGCTTACCTGGTTAGATATGCAACACGCGTTGCTGAGAACAGGTGAGTTGATCGTTTGTGCTGGTGAGACTGGAA
>SDBU01000234.1_pt1 | contig 79831 bp, 129 predicted proteins | sample 2277071 | NCBI WGS metagenome assembly SDBU01 (sample SAMN10397929, study PRJNA504765) | marine sediment metagenome | isolation source: marine sediment core GS08_GC12, 126 cmbsf | place: Arctic Ocean: Gakkel Ridge, Loki's castle | collected 2008 | reverse complement strand
GATTTAGTAATGTATCTAAAAAATAAAGAATACAATACTCTAGTTGTTCGATGTTTAAACATATTAAGAAAGTATCTGGGTAGCTTTGGTAAACAAGGTCAACCAGTAGATGGGTTTATGGCACACCCCTTGGATATTAAGTATAAACCTGATATTCATGTAGCTCATGGATTTATTTTGTGAGAATCTGCTGGGTTTTAATCCATGCAGAGTGTCAAACAGCTGTTGATATAATATAATAATGCAACTTTTAGCTATAGTTATACCTGTTTTTAATTTGTCTGGACATAGACTTCGTAATTTTAAATTCATACTCGATAGGATATTAGCTGTTAAGTTTAATGAGGTTATAGTAGTTGAACAAGTCAAGGTTGACAAATCATCACTTGATCTTCCAAAAAACATTAAACATATTCGCGTTGCTTCTTCATCAAATCTAATTGAGAAATCTAAACTTATTAATCATGCGGTTTCTATGACTGAGGCAGAGTATGTCTGGATTCATGATGCTGATGTTTACGTTTCATTTCAAGATGTAATTAAATCAATTGAATCAGTTAAATCTTATGGGTCATATCCAGATGTAGTTAATCCATTTAAATATTTAATTAAACTTGATGATAATGATGACACAGAGGAATTTATAAAACAGAAAAAATCTTCTTGCAAAAAACGAAAATCAATATATCATCCAACGGCAGGTTCGTTTATTATTAAAAAAAGAGAATTTATACGCATCCGTGGGATGGATGAGAATTATATCGGTTGGGGTGGAGAGGATACCGAATTTGCTAAAAGATTATCTTTGTTTCTCCGTGTTATTACGTTTGATCATCTTAAGGGGGTACATTTATATCATGATAAAGAATTTGATCCTTTAGAACGCAATGCTATTAGAAAAAATGTGACTCGATATAAGTCTTCTATTGATAAAATGAGTATCGATATTGACAAGTATATTAATTCTATTAAGTCTCCATTTGATAAGATACAAATATCTAAGTTGGTTCATATTGTATCACCGGTGTGTAACCAGAGCAATAAGGGATTAATCCGCAGACAATCTTTTGCAATGGAGTCAATTGAGAAATCTAAGCAATCAAAATCTGTATTAAAAATAGCTGCTTTTGTTCCTACAGAGTATGATGATGGGAAAGGGGGATTATCACCAGCATGGGACACTGTACGCTTGTCTAGAGATGCAGAAAGCGATATAGGACATAATAGGCCTTTACCTTTTCTTCTAGATATGCTAGATAATGCATACGAGCATTGCTCCCTTAGTGGTATTATTATATATTCAAATATTGATTGTATTATTTCTGAAAATTTTTATAAAAACATAGAAACTAGTAAACGAGATTATATTGAATTTTATCGTCAAGATATTAATGGTATTCCAAGTAAATATGAAGATGCTTTTACATTAGGTAAAGCACACATATTGCATGGAGTAGATGCGTTTGCTATATCTGCGAGATTTTATGCAAAAATTAGACATATGATACCAGATTTGGTGATTGGCGAACCGTATTGGGATGCTGTTATATCTGGTTTGATGAAAGAACATACTAATGTATCTCAAAATACTACTGATCTTTTTCATATTAGACATGAAACAACATGGGATATGAACGAATTAAATTGTGGTGGTCAACATAATAGAGAGTGTCTTGATGATCTTTTCAATTCAGGATTAATCACTCATACACAATGTGAGATAAGGGCCAAAACCATTATAGTAAGAGCACATTCTGAAAAAGATACTGACTATGACGTCGCGTTTGAAGCTTTTTCAGAACTTAGGAATATTGGTAATGTAAATCATATTCTAATAGAATTTTTAACTGGTTACCAAAAATCTAAATTTACAGATCAGAAACTAGGTACGACAGGTTGTCGTAGAATACTTATAAAATCAAATGGTGTTTTTAATTTGAGAAATAATTTTGCAATTATGCAAGCAGTTGCTGATGAGAAGTGGGCTGAATATTTTATTTTTTTAGATGAACATTATATATTTGACAATACAACAGTTATTGATAATATCAAGAGAAGTTTGCAAGAAGATCCTTTAAATATATTAACTAGCAATACTGGTGTAAACCCTGTGGGCAACAAAGTATCTACTACACCTATGGTAGCAATGACAAGAGAGAAATTAACAAATATGCTTTCTGATCATAATTATATTTTTAATAAATCTCTGAAAAAGAAAGATGTACTTAAAAACAAATCAATAAAATGTAAAAAGAGTAATTTCATACTACCAACAGTTTATAATTATTTACCTATTTCACAACTTTATAAAACAAAAACAGATACAGCATGTATAATAGCTACGTTTCATCAAAACAAAAATAGGATATTAGCAACAAAGTATGCGTTTTTAAATTGGTTAAAACAATCTCTTACAGTAAAATTTGTTTGGTTAGAGCTGTTGTTTGATGATGAAGAATCATGTTTACCTACCATGATTAGCAAACATCCTTTTGTCAAGCATATTATCATTCATGGTTGTAAATCTAATAAGCGGATATTCCAAAAAGAAGCATTGTGGAATATAGGGGCAAGATATTGCAAGGATATCGATTTTTTATATTTTATGGATGCTGATCTTTTTTGCGAGAATAAAGATTGGTTTGCAAGGATACATGAAATCCTAAGTCTTGATCCTAATGCTATTGTTCAACCTGGACAATCTGTTTTAACAGTTAAACCAGGGGATCCTGAAATTAAAAGATCAATGCAAACATGGACCGGCTTCTATGATAATGTAAATCACGATTTACCTTCTGCGAACATATCATTTGCACCATGTGGTGTTGTTTGTATGACTAGTAATATGTTTAATTCCATAGGATGTTTTAATCCTTTTGGTATTATGTATGGAGGAGATACTATTTTTCTTATTGAGACAAACCAGAAGTCTCATGCATATTATAACTATTTTATGTACAATACTGCTATGAAAAACATTATAAGAAATAATTTAATACAAAACGATCAAATAAGATGGAGAGGTACGGATGATGAGATTATACACGTTTATCATGGAGAATATACAAATAGGGCTTATTCGTTATGGGGTCTTGCATTAACAAATATGTATTTTGATTTTAATAAATTCCTGGAAGTAGATAAGTTAGGATTAGTGTCATGGAAATCTACCAATCCTATATTTAATTACATATATGACAGAAGAGATAAGATAAATAATAAGAGTATCTGTTATACGCTTTTAACTGAAGCAAAGAAAAGATTTGCATCGTTTTATTCATCAATATTTAATGGTTCTTTAGTTGATTTGTCAAATTTAAAATCAATTTGGACATTAAATGCCGATATGGAGTTCGTTGATGGTTATTTGGTTTTGAAGTATTCTAATGTTGACAAACCAAAATATACCTCAATGATAACCGTTATTAAATCAAAGGAACATTTTTTTGATACTAATAGGTTTTCTACTTTATTGGTAGAGATGGATGTAAACTTAATTGATAAACCTAATGTTTTTGTATCATTCAAATATGTTAATAAAAATAATGATTTAATTGAATCAGAAAGATTAAAACTTCATTTGTTTGAGAGACAATCTGGTTCTTTTTATATCCCATTTGATGCTATTAAAGCTGATATGACGACCATTGATTCAATAGCGATTAAGGCCACTAATGTAAATAGTTTATTATTGAAAAAGGTTGTTTTGATTAAATGAAAATCGTTACTATAATGAATTATGATTTCTCAGATCGCCACAATGTTATTATGGCGTTAATGTGGATTAGATCTGTTCATAAGTATAGATGTGGGGCAGAGATACTAATACTAAGCAATAAGGAGTTACCTGGTTTCTTGAAAAGTTATTTTCTTGAGTTTGATGGAGTGTCTTTTGAAATTCATGAAAGCCTACCAAACTTACATCACAACATAGGTTTTAAATTACATATTCTTTGTAATCTTAATTTTCCTTTTATTTTTCTTGATGCTGATTTAGTTGTTCTTAAATCTTTGAGTTATTTGTTTGATAAGCAAAATGATAAGCCTTGGGTTGGGATAAACCATCAGAAGAACATACCTGGGCATACTGGTGAAATGTTATGTTTAAATTCTGGTGTGCAAATAGTAAGTAATCCTTCATTCTATGATTTTGATAGAATAATGTCTGCTGAAAAACGCAATAAAGATATGTGCAAAACGCCAGGTTGGGATCAACGTTATATTCAGATATATTTCAATGAAATTGGTTATGATTATACTCATCCATCAATAGGTACTGAATGGAACGCATGTGCTAAATATACAACACTTTGGACTGACGATGATTTTATTTGGCATGGGAGAGTTAAAGGATTGCTTACTCAACATAATGTATATATTAATCATTATTGGTGGGAATATAATCCATGGAGAATAGATTGTCCAATTTATAAATTTTACGACAAATATTATCCTTTTGACTAAGAGGCAAAAATGATTATTATACCAAATAATATGTCCGTAAATGTCGGACAATTCCTACCAAATCTCCAGGGAGTGGATAGATATCTTGAAATTGGTACTTGTTATGGAGATACAACATTAAAAGTTCTTAATGCTTTTCCTGATGTAGAAGTTACCACTGTCAATCCGTTAGCTAAAGATACTTTTGGTAGATTAAATACGATTAAATTAGAAAAGGATAAGATAGGTAGATCTTATAAGGAAGCAGGTTTGTCTAATCGAGTTAGACAAATATATAAAAGATCTTCTTTACTTACTGCTAAAGATGCTCCATTGGATTATTATGATGTGGTTTTTATAGACGGCCAGCATACGTATGAAGTTGTCCTAAACGATTCTTATTTTGCTTTGACAAGGATAAGAAATGGTGGGATTATAGTGTGGCACGATACAATTGATTCATTAGAAGAACTAATTGCGTCTGGTGTAGAAGAAAACTCTACACAGAACTCTATAGTCGAAGTAACACAGGCAATTCACGATTGTGGGCTTCTAGCTACATTTGTTGGAGGTTATTATGCATATTTCATAAGGACAGATTAACAAAATCTTTAGTATATGATTGCTTTACTTTTTCAAGTGAATTAGTTTTTTGCCTCAATATGTTCTAGATAATAGTGTTAAATTTGATCACTTAATAAAACATATTGAGTAAATGGAGTGTACTATGATTAGTGTATGCATTTGTACGCACGATAGCCGTAAATACAATCTAGATTTAATGCTTTTTTCACTTGTACATCAAACGTATAACGGTGAACTAGAAGTTCTTGTTTGCGATGATACGAGTGAATCTAATTTGATTGAGCTTATTTGTGAACAATATGAAAGTAAGCTTAATATAAAATACATTAAATTTGTTGGCAAAACACATTGGAACTTTTCGGAATGTCGTAACGTGTTGACACAAAAAGCAAAGTATAATGTTTTGCTTGGTTTCGATTCAGATATAGTTTATAGTAAAGAATCACTCAACATAGTCTATCATACAATGACAAAATATAATGAAAATCATAATGATTATGCCTGTGTGGTTTCTTGGCAGAATCAGATTAATCTAATTTGGTCACCTATATTTGGTGCTAATTTTAGCAAAATTAAATATTCGGTTGATGTAATTAATAATATAAAAGGTACTATTGAAAAACATGACACATTTGGTTTATTGAATTTGTTGGGTAAATTTGCATATCAAAATATTTTAATGGAAAAATTTTCTGACAATTTGAGTTTTGTGATTTTATCTAGTGGTTTTGATGATTGGGATTACTGTGATAAAATTAAATCATCTATAATTGATGTCCATAATTATTTTCATTCATTTAGGCTGACGTGCGGAGCGTGTGCATATGATAAAAGGAATTTTGTTGAGGAGGGTATTTGGGGACATCATGTTGGCTACAAAGGGCATATAACTGCTCCTAAAATAAAAAACACATGTTCTATTTACATTCCAATTTTTTGTCCTACGTGGCATATTAATCACAGCAGGATCGATAGAATATGATGAAAGTAATGTATTTTGGTGGAGATGCGTGTATTGGTCGTTCTACTCCAGAGTTCTATCAATCCGAATTTAAAAAAAATAAAATTGATTTTTTTTGTGGATATAGTAGGAGTAAAGAAGAAACAGATGCCAGGATTAGTCTTAAAGAGGACCTACCTAAACTATCTAATTTTCTTAATAGCAATGAGTTTAAATGGGTTTTTTTTGGATGGGAGATTAATCCTCCTGTTGATGTGATAAAAAAATTATACGAACTTAGCAATACATATAAAATTTTAATATTTGGTCAAGAGGTGCAGCATAAGAATAAGCTGTTGGATAAGAGGCCCTATTGTGACATAATAATTTCAGATAGTCCGTGTCTTGTTATGTGTCCAAAATTTAGTAAGATTATTGATGGTTTCTTGCCAAATTGCATTCATTCTAATGCTGTTCCAGGTATTGTTCCTTGTGCTTGGGATAAAAAAGAAGAATTTATATTGATTAGTGGTTCGTACCGTAATGCTAGGTTTCAACTATTTGAAAGATTACTTAAAAAACAACCATTTAAGTGGCCTGTAAGATTTTTATCACAGGGAAATGGTCCTGGAATTGAAAGTTGTGGACATGGAGAACCCATAAATAGATTGCTAAAAAAATATCCAGATTTTGTTGAAAAGATACCTGCAAATTCACGTGCATATATTAGTGATTTTATAAGTTTGTTGCAATGCTCTAAAATATATATTGATTTTACAATTAATACATGTCGTGAATTAAATATTTGTGCTCATAAGAGTGATATAGAAACAATATTTAATAATTTACCCGAACTTGCTCGTTATAGTTACTGCTCTGAAAGGATATTAGATGCTGCTTGGATGAAGAATTATTGCATTGCTTTAGATATGTTATCTGTTAGACTTTTGTTGTCAGATACTGTTGTTTATTATTCATCATATGAGTCTCTTTTAGATGTAGTTAATAAATCAATTGATTATGTTGATATGGAAAGTAAATCAGAAGAGATATACAAGAAAGTGTGGCCAAAATATAGTGCAGAGAATATTATATCAATTTATTCACACATTTTTCATACAGGTAAAACTGATAAATGTTTTAATGTTAAAGGTTTGGATGCATGATGGGTAAAAAAATAATTACTATTTCTTCTGGTTATAATCGCTGTGTAGACAAAAGATATAAAGAAGAATCTGACCGTCATAGAATTAAAGAAATAACATGTAGATGGTCTATCAACAATCTTATTGAACTTGTTGACAAGAATATATGTGATCATATTCTTTTTTTTTGTGAACAAGGATCATACGAACAGGTTGCTAAAAATAATATACATCCAAAAATATCTTTAATAACATCTAATAATAGATATTTTTTATTGAATATTGACTCTATGTTATTTGGTGCCTTGACAGATAGAACAAATTTATTACTAGATGAGGATTATTTGTTTTCAACACATATGGATTTCTTTTTAAGTACAAAATATGCTGAAAAAATACTATCATTATGTAAAAGTTATGATTTTATTGCTGGTGGTAATGAATATCTAGATATAACTATTGGAGATAAAAAATATCCATGGTATTCTGATCAATGTTGTTGTGGTAAAGTTGGTTGGTTACGTAAAAACAAAGTTATATTTTCTTGGGGCCCTATTACTTCAGAAAAAGAAAATTATTATTTAGATTTAGCTAATGATAATATTAAAATATACCACCATTCTTTTATGCGGAACAGAACAAATAAGTTTTTTAACTTTGATGGATTGGTGGAAGGTAGTTTAAGAATAGCTTGTCTTATACATTCTGGTAAATTGGATAATAAATGTATTCATTATCTTGGTGATGCAAATAAAGTAGATATGGATAAGGTTCATTTAAAATCTTTTTTTGCACAAAAGAAAGGCACGTTTAGGAATAGGTTAAATATGATTGTGCTTGATGATATAGGACTGGGAGACCCAAGTCAAACAAAAGATAGAATAAAATCTGCTTCTGGTCAACGTGGTGATAATCCTAATTTTGAACTAAAGGAATTATATAATAGTGTTTTTTATCATAATATTTTGAATAATGAGGAAAAAAAGAGATTTAATGTGATAGCAAAGATGTTAAAATTTTAATACATATGATAAATGACATTATATTTTGTAATTTTAATGATCATAAGTCTATTGATGGTAATAAAGTTGTATATTTTCAACATGAAGAAGAATATAGGCTTGCATCATTTGACGAATATGATAAACATATTTTAGCAGTCCTTGCACCAGATGATAATTGGAGAACCAATTTCCAGGAAAAATATTATTATATAAATTTTGAGATTGGAAGTCCGGCTTCAATATTAGATCCCTTACAGTTTATACCATCATCAACAAAAACCTTTGATGTTGCTATTTATATTGATAAAAGATTAATTGAGGATTTTTATATAGTATACTCAAAAACATCAATGCTCAAGTGGCTTATCTGTTGTTTAGATAGCGAATCGTTTGAGTTTTTTAGTAAAGTACGAAGTAATTCTACTTTATTATTATCTGGTTGCGAACATTATGATAAATTATCGGAAGTTGGTTTTTTAGTAGAATTTACTGGTTATAATCGCTGTGCTCCTAAAAGAGTAGGAGTATGCTTTTGTTTTGATGTCCCAGTATTAGCTGTTATTGATGGACATTTTCACAATGATTGTCGTACAGACTCTATTTGGGATGATCTGCTAACAAGTGGGACTTGTGTTATGAATACAAGATACCTGTTAAGCAAAAGGATAATATGGTTTGCTAAGCAAGGTTCTTTAAAATGGCTAAAACCACGATTATATTATGAAACGTTTTTAGGAAAACAGAATTTAAGTTATAAAATTCTTTCGTTAGTGGTGTAATTAAATGAAAAAAATTGATGAATCTTGTTTATGTATATTGCGCAAATGTAATGAAAATAAAGGATTGGTTTTTGTGAGTTCTTGGTTAACTGATAAAGATATATCTTTATATCATGAACACATTTCCGTATTAAAAAATAGTTATTTTATTATAGGATTAACAACAGGTTCAGAAGTAATAAGATATTCAAATCTTCATGGTGATTCATCGTTGTTGTTTAACTTATATGCTGCACCTAATGCTGCATATGCACAACATGTTATGGTAAATACACTAGGAGCAAGTGCTAAAACTTTTATTTTTCATAAGGCAATGGCTAAGACAACACAACCAAAATATAATGAAGAGAAAATATACGATGCTATTGCCGTAATGAGTTTAAATATGTCTAAACTTTGGGGAATTTTTCTTGATCTAGCAGAAAAAAAACCAGATTATCGTTTTTTAGCTGTAATAGGACAATCTGATATTCATGGAATATGGGATTATGCTAGAGATAATTACCAATATAGAATAGCACAGCTTCCAAATGTTACGAGAGCTGACAATGTGGCGCATAAAGACCTTTTAAAACTGATGGCAAAATCTAAATGTTTTATTCATATTTGTGATTATGACGCAGCTCCTATGTCTACTACCGAGGCCATGAGTGTCAACACACCTGTTATGATTAATTCTAATTGTTCTTCTGGCATAAAGTCATTAATACGTCCTCAGACAGGAATATTTTTTAAAATACATGAGATTGAAAAAAAGTTTGATCTTATGATGCATCTTGTTAGTAAAGGTTTTTTTAAAGCTAAAAAAGGATATTTTAGTTTATGGGGTTTTGATAACTCTCTTAATTTAATTAAAAAATATGTTAAATTTTATGGTCTTGGAGATCCGTCTGAAGTAACTTTTCCTCATGCGGATAGCAATGGAATAAATATTTGGCACATGTATCCAGGATATAGGGTTAATGGACTGAGTTTTGAGTCCTAAAAAACAATATGACAAATGATATAACATTTTGTAGTTTTAGCAATTATAAGTCTACTACTGGTAGAAAAGTAGTTTACTTTGAACGTGAAGAAGAACGTAAAGATGCATCATTTAGTCAATATGATAATGATATTTTAGCTGTTCTGGTTCCTGATGATAATTGGAGAGCTGATTTCCAGGAAAAATATTATTTCATAAATTTTGAGATTGGGAGTCCGGCTTCTATATTAGATCCCTTACAATTTATACCATCAACAATAAAAACATTTGATGTTGCTTCTTATGTGTGTAAAGATTCAATTGAGGATTTTTATAGGGTATATTCAAAAACATCTATGCTAAAATGGCTTGTTTTTTGTATAGATCAAGAGTCGTTTAAGTTTTTTAATAAAATACAGTCTGATTCAACAGAAGTAGTGTCTGTCAACGATTATAACAAATTAGCACAATCAAAGTTGTTGCTTGAATTTACTGGCTACAATAGGTGCGCTCCTGAATATGTAGGTGTTTGTCTTTGTCTTAATATCCCCATATTAGCTGTAGCAGAGAATAATTTTTATGACGGTTATAGGAACATGTCTGTTTGGGATGATATACTTACGAGTGGGACTTGTGTTTTGCAAACCAGGTATCTTGTGGATTTGAGGGCTCTTTGGTTTACACTAGATAATGCTCTTGGTTGGATTAAACCTCGGCTTTATTATGAAACCTTTTTAGGTAAATCTAATTTATTAAAAAGGTTAATTAAATGAAGTGTATTGAAGAATCACGTTTTTGTGTTTTAAGAAAAAAAACACCTGATTCTAAGGGTGTTATATTTATGCGTGGTTGGATAAGTGAAATTGATTTGAATAAGTATGGAAGATTAATACAAGAACTTAAGAAAAATTATTACATAATAGGTCTTACATCTGGTTCTGAAGTAATTAAAAGTATACATTTTACAAGGCCAGATGACATGATATTTGATTTATATGCTGCGCCAAATGCTGCATATTCGCAAAGCGTAATGGCAGATTCGATGGTCGCATCAAAAGCAGGTGTGGCTAAAACATTCATATTTCACCAAACTATGGCAAAAAGTATGCCACCATCGAGAATATGTAATGAAAAAATATATGATGCAATAATAGTGATGAATCTTAATGTTGTAAAAATGTGGGGGGTCTTTTGTGATTTAGCTAAAATGCTGCCGGATTATAAATTTTTGGCTGTTATGGGGTCTTCTAGTTTTAATGGGTCATGGTTGCGAGCAAAAAAAAATTACAAGCATAGAATATCACGTTTGTCAAATGTTTCTTATTTGGATTGTGTCAATCATAGAGATCTGCTTTCTTTTATGTCGGAAAGCAAATGTTTAATACACATATGTGATTATGATCCAGGCCCAATGGTTGTGGGTGAAGCGATGAGTGTAGATACGCCAGTAATGATTAATGTTAATTGTTCGTCTGCATCAAGATCACTTATAAGGCCTACAACAGGAATGTTTTTTAAGTTACATGAAATCAAAGATAAATTTTTGCTTATGATGGATTTAATAAAAAGTGACATTTTTCAAACCAGACAAACATATTTACACAGGTGGGGATACAAAAACTCTTTAGATTTTATAAAAAAGAATATTGAATTTTATGGTCTTGGTAATACCGATAGTGTTTCTTTTCCTAATAAAGAAGATACGGATGTAAATTCGTGGTATTCTTTTCCAGGTTTTAGGGTTACTGGATTAGGAAATGGAGAATAGTTTTGATTATTGATAAACTAAAAATTAGAAATGGATTTCCCAATCTTGTAAAAAAGTTAGGAAAAGAACCAGTAACAATAGGTTTCCTTGGTGGTAGCGTTAGCCATATGAAGCGTGGCTGGAGGTTGTCTTTGCAGGAATGGTTTGATGAGACTTTTATTGTTGAAGGAGGAAATAAATTTATAGATGTAACTATGGGAGGAGTTGGGTCTGCTACAGGCGTTTTTTTAACAAAAGAAAAATTATTCCCAGAAAAGCCAGATCTCGTTTTTATAGAATTTAGCATAAATGATCAAGATAAATATTTGACTCCAATAGAAGATACTTGTAATTTTGTTGATTTGATTATTCAGATCATTAGGTCTTCAAACAATAATGCTGATATATGTTTTGTTTACATGTTATATAGCGGTCAAGAGACACAGCTTCGTAAAGGCAATCTTACTCATGGTATAGCGGCACACGAAAAGATTGCTGATTATTATGGTATTACATCCATCAATATTGCAAAATCAATAGAAGAGATAGATAGGTCTGGATTATATACAATTGAAACAGGAAAGGATATTTCTTTATTTAGGGATTATTGCCACCATAGTGAACTTGGTGTTAAGATGTGTACAAGCATACTAAGTAAATCTATCGATGGTATATTGAAATATTCTTTAAGGTGTCCTGCTAAAGAAGATATAGGCAAATATAGTTCTTTTTCAGATAGTAGATGGTCGTCTGCTAAAATAATCAGGATTAATAAAGATATGATTAATGGCGTGTGCTCATGGTTAGATAAAGATATACCCAATTTTAATACTAATAGATTCTTATCCCTACCTGCAAAAACTGAAATAAAATTTTCTTTTAAAGGTATATACTTTGGTTTTTATTTTATTAGTGGACCAAATAGTCCGATTCTAAGTATTAAATGTAATAATTCAATAGTAGATATAAACACATTTGATGAGTTTTGTTATTATGAACGAATAAATTCATTAATTTTACCAATATCTTTATTCGGATTACCAGATGTGATTAATGGATGTAACGTAAGTCTTACTGTTTCTAACACACAGCCTGATATGTCTGTTGCTCGAAAACCTGTTTCAATAGATAAGTATAATCCAAAATTTGATGTTAGTCATATATTACTTATAGGATATCTTATTGATGGGATATGATCTTATTATAATAGTACGCGCATATAATGAAGAAAAATGCATACAGGATTTTCTGGATCATTGCAAAAGAATTTCTGATGGTGTTGTAATTCTTGATGATCATTCAACAGATAATACCTTATCTATTGCTAAAAAACATCCATCTGTTCTTTATGCCTTTAAATCTTTTAGTCGAATTTCTCACGAGGGAGTTGATTGGAATAGTTTACTTACTGCAGTAGGATTCTTTCAGCCAAAATGGGTTCTTTTGTTGGATGTTGATGAAAGATTAGAAGAATATAGGTTTCTAAAATACAAGGATAAAATGCTTTCTGCGAATGATGTTAGTTCATATTCTTTTCTTTGGCCTTTTATTAATTCGGATAATATGTGTAATTATTCGCGAGACGATAAGGCATTACCTAGAAAAAAGTCTACATTATTAAAATATGATCAAATTATAGGATGCCGGTATCCCCTTACTCGTGAAGCTCATCATATTAAACCAGATATGATGGTTAGAAACGTTAAATTTCTTATAACAAATATAAGACTTAAACATTTTGTTGAAACAAAAACAATTAAAGAGATATATGAAAAATTCCAATTTAGGCTTCACGCATTGAAGAAGTTTAATGTTGATGACCACGCAACTGTTGAGTTAGTAGAATCATGGGGAAAAAAATTAAAAGCATTTGGTCCTGATAAAATATATAATACTAATTATCATCTTAAATATCAACACAAATGGAATGATAATGAATTGCTAGAATTAAAATTACAAACTAAAAGCAATTGTGAAATATTGCAAGGTATGTTTAATGTTTAAGGATATCAATAATGGCAGACACTTTTGGTGATTTGATAGATAATCTTATAATAGCAAATATTAGATTGTGGCATATAGAAGATGAAAAAAGGGAATCAATTAATCTTTTATCACAAGATAATGAGAACACTGCAAAATTAAATGAAAAAATAGTGTATTTGTCTCAAATGGTTAATAAAACCAATGCAGAACGGAATAATTTAATTGATAGAATTAATGCTTCATTGAGAGTTATTGCAGATTATAAAATTGAACAGGTGTCTTCAGTTTCTTTAGATATAGAGGACATACTTGGTCGAGGAAAAAACAAATTCTATAAAACTGAGGATTATTAAGGTTGTTTACTAAAGAGCATTTTAATTGTCCATATTGTTTAAAAGAAACAAATTTCCAGATAGCAATATGGTCATCTGATTTTTTTCTTGTTTGTCCCCATTGTACTTCTATTCATGTTTTTAGACATAATATGCTGTATTCTTTTGCAGAACATTATAAACGTTCTGATGCTAGATCATTTTATATGGGTACAAAAACAAAATCTAATGCTTTTTGTTTCTTAAAAAATGAGGGGAAATATGTAAATTCTAATGATTCTAATAAATATGATTTAATTACTGAAACTTTTCGGGCAAATGTTTCCAATGGCAATATCCTTACTAAATATTCATTTGATATATTAAAGAAATCAAACAAATCTATTAATGGAAAGGATATGTTTGTCGCTAATGGTATATTTGGTCATTTCCAAGAATCTCTCAGGGCATTGTTGAGAATGAAAGAGCATATCCTAAATGGTAATATTGAAAAAACATACAACATTTTTATAGTTCCTAAAATACATTCTCTTTGGATAAAAGGTGCTATGAATATGGATGGATTAGATGAAATAATTGTTATTGATACTATTTTTAAAAAGGAGTCTTATGATCCTAATAAATGTATTAATATATGGGTTGAACTTTGGCACTATCTTTCTAGATATAAAAATAATACAACATGTATATCAAAACGGAGTGGACCATTACAATACAAATCACAAAAACATCTACAAAATATTATAGACCCTGGTCAAATAGATAATTTGAGAGATTTTGATCATAAGGGATATATCGCTATATTGGCTAGAGTTAAATATGTTATTAAACAAACAGGTCGAATTAGAGTTGGTTTTAATCTTGATAACATATTTGATGTTTGTAGGATAATGGTTGATGCTGGGTTGCCTTGTTCTGTTTTATATTTTGATAAGGAACTTTCGCATAAAGATAAATGCAATATAAAAGAAAAACTTTCATTATTGAATGTGGTTATTTTAAGAAATCCTACATTGGAAGAACAAAGTTATTGGTATAAAAATTGTTGTAGTGGAGTAGTCGGACCAATAGGATCAGGTTTTAACATACCAACAATTTATTCTTTGCCAATTTTGTCGTTTGCAGCAGAACACGCATGGACAATAAAAAAAAATCTTGATTTTTATTGTTGTGCTAGAATGATCTCACCATATGTCGTAGGTGAAATAGGAAATGGTCCATTAATAAAACAAGAAAATGTAACTGAGGTATATGTAGAACAAAAAGAAGCAATTTCTTTTGATATATCAACATATGAATTAGAAATTAAAAATTGGATAAAAAAGAATTATTAGAGTATTAATTGAAATATAAATATAATTTATTAATATTAGTCAGAGCCAGAAATGAAGAGAAACACATACAGGGTTTCTTGGATCATTGTGGCAAGATATCTGATGGTGTAATACTCTTAGATGATCACTCTACAGATAAAACGCTTTCTATAGCAAAAAATCATCCGTATGTTATACATGCTTTTGAGTCTTTTAGCAACGATTCACATGACGGTGTGGATTGGAATAGTTTATTAACAATAACTACCGTATTTACATCAAAATGGGTATTAATATTGGACGTTGATGAAAGATTGGAAGAACAAAGATTTTTAAAATATAAAGATCAATTATTATCTAATAAAAAAGTCAGTGCTTATGGATTCCTTTGGGTATTTGTGGATAAAAGCAACATGTGTAGCTATTGCGTACCTGGTAAATTACCAAGAAAAAAAACTGTTCTTATAAAACATGATTGTGTTGAGGGATGTTGGTATCCTCTGACTGAAAAAGCGCATCATGTGAAACCGTCTATTAAACAAGAATATCCATCTTTGATGAGCAATATACGTATTAAACATTTTGTTGAGATAAGAACCGCTCGTGAAATGCGTGACAAATATCAACGTAGAAATAATGCATTAAAGAATTTTGAAAATCCTGATCCGCTTACTATTGCCCTGCAAAAACAAATGGAAGAAAAAATGCAAATTGTTGGTCCTGATACGATAGCCGATCATCCCTATATACAGCATTTTGAGCAGCCATGGAAGGATAATGATTCTTTAAAATTGAAATTACAAGTTGGAAACAATTCTGAAATTTTGAAAGGTATGTTCTAAAAATTTCTTATGATTGCTAAATCACGTAGACTAAAAGTTAAACGGTTTATACAAGACCCGAGCCATTGTGCTGTGGCAGCATGTGCTATGGTAGCAAATTATTATAATTCAGACATAGATTATGAATTTTGTAAAGCACTTACATATGAAAAAATTAATAAACCAAAAAACATTTATTTTGATGGGCTTTATACTGGAGAATGTTGCTTATTGCTTCATTACTTGGGTTTTAAAAAAATTCATGTAGTAAGTTCTAATATTGACTTGTTTGATTATTCTTGGAAAAACATTTCTAAAAAGGAACTTATCTTTAATCTAACTAAAATGAAGAAAAAATATAAAGGTAAAGAGGAAGAGTTAAAAGATTTAAATAGTCTTCAAAAATTTCTTAGATTTGCTTCTAGAAATAGGTTAATTGTTGATTTTAAATTTGCCAAATATATTAAAAAATATATAAATCAAGGCATCCCGATTCTGGCATCTATTAATTGGACTGTTTTTTTTGAGTATGCTAAGTATAACGAAGACGGTAATCCAGATCCTATTTTTGGTGATCCAGAGCAACATGTATTTGTAATCACAGGATATAACGATAAAGGAGTTATGATTGTTGATTCGCATCAAGAATATTATAAATATAGTAGAAAGAAATATAGAAAAGGATATTACACTATTTTGTGGGAAGAATTAATGGTTATTATAGGTATTGTTGGCGATATTGTAATACCAATGGATTATTCAAATGACCTGGTATAAGGAATGTACAAAACAAAATCTTTATTATGCTGTTCTTGGTTTGTTAATAAAAGCTAACAATCCATCTCAAATTATTGATGTAGAACAAACTTTAGATGCCATTCCTGAATCTATGGATTTTCATATTTTAACTGAAGTTTTACAAGAAGTAGTATATCAAATTGGTGAGTTAAATGATTATCAGAATGAAATAGTACAACGAATTACTGAAATGATTCATGGAAGAAATGAATATCAACAAAAGCAAGTTGAGCCAATCGAACCAATCGAACCAATCGAACCAGTCGCAGATGCATTGCCACCTGATCAGATATCTGGACAGGAACAACAAATTATCTAAATCAGAAGATGTCCTTTTAGAGGTATCTTATCCATATTCATCTGTTGCTTTTGATAGCGCCTTCTTTTTCATGCGTACATTTATAGATGAAACAAGAAAATTTTGTGCTCAAAAAGGGTTTAAAATCGATAAGATATCATTTATGTATGTGTATGATGGGGATCTGCAAAAACCAGATAAATCAATCCGTTCAGAAAGCGATACGGTACTGCAAATAATCAAGACGGAAGATGAACAATTTGAGGCTATTATTTTAGTTGGGTCTTTTGTTGAAATTAATAAAACTTGATAAATTATTTTTTTATCTCCAGTGGCTGAATTTTTTTTTAATATAATTTGAAGGAAAAAAGAAAATAAGTTGAAATGTGTGAAGGACTGTGTATAATAATAATGAAAATGAATAATAAGAGGAACTAACCAGTTAGTTCAGCATATTGACAATGTTTCATACTGACTTGTAACTTTCCTCTTGTTTCTTCTAAAATAAGGAGTAAATTAACAATCAATGCAAAGAACCATGGCAGGTTGGGGATAGGCTGTGTGTTGCAGCAAACCTGTTAGAGTAGAGTTTTAGAGCAGAGTTTAGAGTAAGGAGTCTCAAAATGTCTTATGAAGACAAAATCCAGTCTGCGCGTGAATTAATCGATTCACACAATTCGTCCGAAAATTTACCAGAAAACAAAAAAATTGATTTTGAAGAGTTTCTTAAGTACTTGCAATCCGATGGAGGTACGACTGAAGCTGCATTAAAGATGTGCAGCTGGGAAGATTTGGTAGGATACTGGCCAGGCAAACTCCCCAGATTGCTTTCACGAATGATTGCAGAAGTTTTCCGCAAATCGTCAGAAGAAAAAGATAAAGAAGGAACAAGTTGGGCTGTATCTCCTAGAAAAGCAGAAAAGCTGACACCTGCTCAGCTTGTAGTAGCATTTGACCCTAATGAGGCAGATTCTCATGTAGGTGCCAGACTTAAGACACTATCTAATAACCAGCCGTTTCTTGTGTTTACTAGTGATGGTTCTGTTGATACCGTCTCAAGTGTAATACTTCTTGATGAGATTAGAAAAGGATGGAAGCCTCGCGAATTTTATGAGGATGGCGGGATAGTAACAGGTGTTTATGCTGTTGGCGATGGTCCCTCAAGACTTGCAGATCAAAATCCATTGTGGACACAAGAAATTCTTCGTCCAGATGGGACTTGTTCTCAAACAGGCAGGTCATGGAAACCTGTGCAACTTGTTGTGAGACAGATTATTTTCCTTGCACGTCAAAAAACAAGTGAAATTGTTATTAACAGTGTTCAGGATGCTCATAATATCATTGACATGGCTATTAGCGATAATGCTGACACAAAGCTATGTCAACGCTGTCCTAAAGCGTCGAAGCTGTTTGAAGAGCTAAGGCAAACTGGGAGTATTCCCTCTCTTAGAGTGCCTCTCAATGGCAGCAAACAAGGGAAGTCTAATGATCCCTTCTTCAGTAGTGGTCATCGTAGTTATTAATTAAGGGTAAGGGCGGCCTACAAGCCGCCCTGCCTTTTTATTATCAAAATTAAGGAGATAAAAATGAAAATGGAAATTGATAATCTTACGTGCGAATTAAATATGCCAACAGCTTTAAAAACAACCAAGTCTGACGATGGGACAGAAATGTCGCATGGCTTGCCACCATATGAGCGTGTTGATGCATATAGTGTTGATGAATACCTGTCTTGTCCAGATACCTGGATACATGGTTCAAGTAAAGCTAGTAGTTATTTTGTACCAGTCGAAGCTGGTAAGGGTATGTGGCTCGATTTTAATAGCTGTCGGCATCATAAACACCATGTAGCTGTTGTTATTTCTATACAAGGTGTTAATCCGGTGACTGGGCAAAAACAAAATAAAATGCGACTTGAGCAGTATAAAAACAAGTGCCCTATTCATGATGTTGAGTTTCAACAGGACAGATTCTGTCCTGACTGTAAATTTAAATGGCCTGCCCAGAATTATCTTTCTACAACCGGAACCCCAGGCAATCTTTTTTGGCTTGATGGTTTTAGGTCTGCCGATGGTAAGGTACATCAATATATTTTTACAGAAGAAGAAATTAAAGGTATAGCACATCAGATAATTGGCGAAGATAAGGTTTATGCTATTGGAATTGCTTTTTTCTTATCAAAAGAATTAAAGCCAGAACTTCCACAAAGTCCACGTTTGTCTAGTGGGCCTTTTGATTCACTGCCTTGGAATTATAAACCAGACGGATTGGATATGTTTAATCCCCTATTATGCATTGGGCATGACAACTATTCACCGAAAACATATACGGGATCTAACTGTATTTCAAATTCGGGGAAAAAGACTGTTCGTGGCTCGAATCCTAAACAAATTATGGCATCACTTTCATCTAGTTCCTGCACTAAAGGAATGACCTCAGCATTAGATAGAGGAGAGTCATTTCTTGTGTCTAATGAGACTGAGATTCGCAGGGAAATTGAAGTTCAAAATCTTGAAATAGGTGCTGGGGCATCTATTAAGCAGCAAATTTATGCAGATCCTGAAGATATATCGTTTTGGCAAGACGAGCCTGCTAGTTTTATATATGTAAATTATGTTGATAAAAAATCTGTAGAAAAGATTCTTGCTGGTGGAAAAAGAGAAGAAAAAGAAATAGGATTTTTAGAAGGTTTGAATGTGGGAAATTAATAATAGTATTTATCGCTTTGTCTCCAGACATCGCTTTGTCAGTTATCGCGGTATCTGGGGATTTTTTTGCTCATTGTGTGCCTGTCAATGATAAAATAATAGAAACGCAAATAAGGAGTTTTAAATTGAAATATTATGTTGAATCAGGTGATATGCAGATAATAATTAGTGCAGACGATTCTTATACAGCAGCAGTGTTGGCTTTATCTAAATATCTTGATATTCAATTAGATAAAGCCAACGAAGGATCTGTGCAACTTGGCCAGATTATTCAAGTTGGTGAGCATGGATTTGATTATACTTCTGAAGAGGAAGAACCCAACATACGTAGTGAGGATCAATTTATTTTAACAACAAGAATTCTAGAGGAAATAGGAGCACTTGAAGAATCAGATACAGATTGTACTGACGAATTTGATGATCAAAATAATTGATGATTATTAGAATTATGAGTGAGCTACATGCAATTTTAGAAATAGACTTACTTTTCCCATATAATAAATCATCTCAAGTTTTAATTGAGTTTACAAATACATGGGGATTTAGGTTATTATCCGTTGGGACAATTAAAAGTGTCGCTCGTATATCTATGGATTGGAAGAAATTTAAACAGATTTGGGGATGCAATCCGAGGATAGGATCATATGATGCACCCGACGGGACACAGGATTTTATGTTAGGTGCGAGTGTGGTTGCAATTGAGGATATCTAAAAATGATAATTCAAGTAAAAATAAAAACCTGGTATAAGTCACCAGGTTTTTATTTTTCATTAAACAAAATTTTCATTTCCTTTTGCATCGATGATATGTAATAATCTTCCTGCTGTTGATTTAAACCAACCAATAATTTTTATTTTATCAGCATGTACTAATCGATGACATTTAGAGCATAGCACGAGTGTTCCGTCAAATGTATATGAAGAACCGTGTTTTATTCTATGTACGTCTAGTAGAACATAATCAGCTTCCCCGCATATCCTGCATTTCCCCTCTGATTTCTTCCTAACCTTTTTGCTAACAAACGCTCTTTTCTTTATCTTAGCCATATATAGATATGTCGATTAAAAGGACTATAAATATAAAATTTGTATTGTATTATTAGGTGTGATAATGAAATATATAAAAACTGCGAAATATGAACAACAAATACATCAGGCATTTGAAGGTGGACTGTCTGATGGGAAGAAACAGTCAGACTTCGATGAAAAAGAACTTAGACAAGGGATAGAGGTTGAGAAGGAACATGCAAATGATGAATCAATAGCAGCTAGAATAGCAATGGATCATCTAACAGAAGATCCTGAATATTATGATAAACTTGCTAAGATGGAAAAAGGCAAATATGATTAATCCATGTCGTTTAACCTTATATTGATTTTTTGACGATTTTAATATACATGGTTAAAATTAAACAATTACATTTAAAAAATTATTGTGGATATAGAGATACATTATTTGATTTTACAAATAACGGTGGTTCTATTAAACCGTTATCAGTTTTCTTCGGACCAAATGGATGCGGGAAAAGCACATGTCTTCAAGCAGTATTGATGTTAACAGCATCTTGGCAGTATGAAGGACGTAAAACAGACTTACTATTTAGAAAACTTGTTTTTAACAAGAATTATCATCAAATATTATCTGGATATAAAACAGAAAAGAAGACAATGGAAATTACAGGGATTTTTGATACAAATCAAGGAGAAAAAACAGTTGTTATTAATAGCAAAGGTTTTGTAAAAAACGAATTAGCCCGCCGATTATTCGAATATGCATATTATGTTGATTCAGATAACCCTTTAAATATGAGCAGATTTCAAATTAATGTTGAATCAAAAGAGTTGTTTATTGATATGGCTAAAGCAGTTTATGGATTAGATTGTTATCTTTCAGACAAAGTATATGAGCCCAATAAAGAAACAGGAAAAGATATAGAATTTTATACTAATTTTACAATTTATAAAGATTATGAGGATGTTAAGGTCCATTTTCGTAATATGTCAGCTGGCGAAAGAAAAATAGCTACAATGTTAAAAATGTTGTGCAATCCATCTCACTTAGATGAATTTGATATCTTTCTTATTGATAATGTAGTAATGCATGTGTATTTCAAAAGACATAAATCTCTAATTAATAAACTAATAGAACATTTCTCTAAAAAACAGATTCTGTCCACAACGCATAGCGCTGTTTTAATTGGTCACGATAACCAAAATGGGTATTTATCTTCTGATGTCCTATACGACGTAGAATATTATAAACGATTGTCTGTACAAACTGTTTAATGTGTCTCGTATTTTGATATAATAATTGCAAATTTAAAATTTGTAGGATATTATGCCAAATATAGAAACAGATAATAGATGGATTGAGACATTCACTGGTAAGTCATTTTTCCCATTAGATCCAGAACCTGATAAAATTTGCATAGAAGATATAACTCATGCCTTAAGTATGTTGTGTAGGTTTAATGGTCATTGCAAAGTATTTTATTCCATAGCCGAACATTCTATTAGAGTTGCAAATTTTGTTAAACAAACCTTTTATCCTTATACTAACAAAAGAATTGTTAGAAAAAAACGTGATTTAACTATTGAATTATATGCTTTGTTGCATGATAGTGCAGAAGCATATAATTCAGACATACCGCGACCTATAAAATCTAGTTTAACCAATTTCAAAGATATAGAGAATAAAATATTAGAAATCATTTTAGAGAAGTTTTGTTTAACCAATTATATCTCAGAAGATTATAAAAAATTTATTCAAGATGCAGATGATATTCTGTTGGCTACAGAAGCCCGTGATCTTGGTATGAAGCTTGTAGATCATTGGAAATTAAGAAAAGAACCATTATTTTCTCATATAATACCATATCGTTCTATTGAGATGGCACAAAAAGTATTTTTTAGAAAATTTTCGGAATTACAACGAAAAATAGATGAGGCTAAAGAATGATAAGGAGAATCTGTTTATATGGAGGTCCAGGTTCTGGCAAATCTACATTGTCTGCATGGCTTTTTGCTAAGCTAAAACAAAAAAGTCTAAATATAGAGTTCGTTGAAGAGTATATTAAATTTTGGGCTTTGACAGATAAAGTACCCGTTACATTTGACCAGGTATATATCTTTGGTAAACAAATTTATAAGGAGTTCAATATACTTAGAAGGGGAGTTCGAGCTATTATAGCAGAAGCTCCATTATTGTTAAATACATATTATGCCAAAAAGTTAGGCATGCCAGGGTGGGAGAATCTTCGCAATATCGCTATGGATTTTGAGGAAAATTATCCTGCCATACATATATGTCTTGGTAGATTAAATTCTACGTACCAAAATCTTGGCAGATATTATACAGTAGAAGAATCCTATATAATAGATAAAGAGATCGAAGAAATGCTCACTGCAGAAATTAAGGATTTTGTTTCATTTAACGTGCAAAATCAAGACTTGATATTAGAACACATATGCGAGAAAATAGATGAAAAGGTTTATAATAATAATTAGTATCGTCTTTGTCTTATTATCCATTATAGCATGTTTTGCTAAAAATAATTATAATTTGGATGATTTTCCATTGATCCCTACACATGGAGATAAAGATGAACAATAGTATATATAATCATTTTTATTATTATGACAAGCCCATAAAATTGTCAAAAATTAGGGAAAGACCAGATTGGGATGACGTTTTTATGTCTATGGCATTTGTAATTGCTATGAGATCACCAGATCCTCATACTGCTCATGGTGCTGTTATTGTTGATCAACAAAATCACATTAAGAGTATTGGATTTAATGGTTTCCCTCCTGGTTGTGATGACCGATATATGCCTACAGAAAGGCCCTTGAAATATAAATTAATGGAACATGCGGAAAGAAACGCGATTAATAATGCTACGTGTCAACTTAATGAATGTACTGTCTATGTAACAGGATATCCTTGTGCAGATTGTTTCCGAACAATGCGTTGTAATGGGATATCGAAAATAGTATATGGTCCAATAGGCTCTAAAATGCTTTCTGATGAAGATTTAAAGGCTATAGAATTAATGAATAGAGATCATCTTGCTCCAAAAATGCGATATGAGACGTATGTAGAAATAGTTAAATATCAAGGGAATCACGAATTATGTATGGATCTTGCCAAGGCATATTATAAATCTAAAATGGAAGCACAGGGTGAATAATTATCAAATAATTCAAGGACATGTACTGGATGTACTGAAACAGATTCCTGATAATTTAGTTCATTGCGTTATTACATCTCCTCCGTATTTTCCAGCCATAAGAGATTATCATAGTGATCCTGTTGTTTGGACAGATGGTTGGGAAGGTTCTCTTGGCGATGAACTAACACCCTTTGCCTATATAGATCATCTTACTTCTGTATTTGTTGAAATTAAACGTATAATGCGAGATGATGCTGTTTTCTGGCTTAATATAGGTGATACTTATGCGAAGAACAATAAATGGTCGGAGTACGGAATTAAAAGAAAAGATCTTATTGGGATGCCATGGAGAATAGCATTTGAGCTACAAAAGAAAGGTTTCTTTTTGCGTCAAGATAATATATGGCAAAAAACAAATGTTATGCCAGAGTCTCCACCTGATAGAACAACAAGATCACATGAATATATCTTTCAATTCACAAAATCAGAAAAATATTATTTTGATTGTGAAGCAATAAAAGAAAAACCTGCTGAATCAAGTTTAAAAAGAATTGCTCAAAAAACTTTTGAACAACAAAAAGGTGGAGAGAAAGATTATGGAAGAACAAAAGTTAATGACTATAGATCAGCTAGAAGAATAATAGAAAATTTTGCAAAAAACCCAGGACGTAGAAAAAGAACTGTCTGGCCAATGTCAACAGCAAATAGCAAAGGCTCTCATTTTGCGGTATTCCCAGAAGAACTTGTTAAAACATGTATTCTTGCATCAACATCACAAAAAGGATGTTGTTCTCAATGTGGGTCACAGTTTGTAAGATCTGTTAATAAAATAAGATTTCCTACTAGACCTGGTGTGGCTATAAAAAAAGACGTAACTAAAAAATCTAATAGAGATCCAAAAAGACATTGTACGATAACTAAAACAATTGGTTGGTTGCCGAGTTGTGATTGTGTTAATGAAACTGATATAAAGCCTTCTATTGTTTTAGATCCATTTAGTGGTTATGGAACGGTTGGCGTTGTAGCTGTAAAATTAGAAAAAGATTATATCGGTATTGAATTAAATACTGAATATGTGCATGAAAGTAAAAGAAGGATTCAAGCAATCGATGCATTATTTGTTATGAATGCCAATATATGCGGCCAAGATTAGGAGATTTTTATATGAGCGGTTTTTTTCTATTTGTATTAAAACCAATTGTGCTAGTTTCTTTCTCATTTAATAGTTGGTATCATAAGGTATATATTAACAGAAAACAGGAGAAATCTAGAAAAATAATTCAAAAAAGCGAAGAGAGATGGAATAAACGATTGACCGGCGCGTTGCCAATGAGACGAAGAATTTGACACTCTGCAAGGATTAAAACCCAGCAGATTCTTCTTTCAACGATTCAACTTTCATATTCGACATAGTCGAACATGAAGAGGGCGAATCTCCAGAAGCGTGAGTTCCTGTGTGCCCCACAGTACATAATTTAGGTTTATTTTTTATGTTGTCTTTTTTTGAAAGACTATTAAACTCTTGGGTTTTACATCAACGAGAAAATGTAACACATTTTTCGTTGATAACCAGGATACCCAAATTTTCAAAGAACAGGTAAGATATTATATTATTCGGAGAAAAGTATTGAATACCTTTAATTAGCAAAAATTCATCTACATGGGTTAAAACCCAGTATCTTTCTTTTTGCAAAGGCAAACTGTAAAACCATTTAAGACACACTACATTAAGATGCACACAAAAACAAATATTAATAGCAATGAGATCGATAGTATATCTATGATCGTTTTTTATTGTGAACAGAGACTTGGTTATCGCACAGTTGCAAAGAGACTTGGGAATGTGACAAAATATCGCGTAATGGAAGAATTAAAAAATCTTGGTCTCTTTAGAAAAAAAGAGGAGATTAGTGTTATATCACTAATTAAGCCACCTTCTTCACGATCATTTAGGCCTGATAATAGGAAACCCAATAAAGTAAAATTAAATGAGAAACAAAAAAAATTAATAGAAAAAGAATATGGTAGAATTAGAAGTTATTTATCATCAAAAATTTTATCTTTTCCTGTAGCACATAAAATTATGGATAAAGGACCAAATTTATCAGGTCTATTAGATATGATCCTTAGTTATTTGCCACAAATAACCCTGATATATAAAGAGGATATTGGTGTTCCATTTGTAGTATATGCGGTAGACAGATGTTCTAGAAGAATAATAGATGCAGCAAGAGCAGAAATGAATATAAAAAGAAGAATGAGAGAAAAGCAAAATCTAGTTGCAGTAGTAGCCGATGATATACTAAAATGTACTGGTAGTTTATCAGAAGATCTAGTAATTGATAATCTATCCTCTATGGGGCTAACAGAAGAACAAATTAAGTCTGCTATGCAAGCACATAATACGTATGTTTATAATTTTTCTGGAATTAAGTGTTACTTAAATCCTAAGCGAGAATGTGAAGATGAAGCAGACATCCCTGGTGATGTTTTAGAAATTACAATGAATGAGGATCCTTCTAATATAACAGAATGGACTGATACAAAATATAAATTATATCAACATATATTGAGCTTTAATTTTGGAAAATTTCGTAAAGTTGCAGTTCCAGTATTTATTGAAAACATAATAGCTGCAGCAGATAATAGAAATCCAGTTACTATAAAAACAATAGGCAAAAGAGTCGGAATTACTGAATCTCGTGTATCACAAATTAAAAATGAAATGATAAGAGATCCAAGGATAAAGAAAATGATATATGAAACAGTTAATCCTTGAGGATGTGTTTGTGAGACTGGTTGCAAAACAATTAATGCAATCTGGTAGTATAGCAGTCTCGTTAGACCATGCTAATACACTAGAAGCATGCTTGCGAGCTTGGTACTTTTGTAAATTTCATGAGTGGACAGAAACCGAATACACTAAAGGAATGCTTAATACTAAAGAAGACCCTTCTGCTACGGAAAGGGTAGGATCTTTTGGCGAACAAGCATTTTCACTTATAACTGGATTACCACTAGATAAAGAATATAAGAAACATGGTAATAAAAAAGATTTTGTCTTACAAACAAAACCTAATCCAATATTGATTGAAGTAAAAACCCAACAAAGAGAGCACGTTGATGGTCGTTTTGAAGGTGAGTATTGGGTTAAGGCAACAGATAGATATGATAAAAAAATCGTACCACTGAAAGCAGATATTTATGTATTTTGTTTACTTGCTCAATGGGATAAAGAAAAAAAGAATAACGCAGAATGGGTACATATAGAATTTGTAGGATGGGTAACAAAAAGCCATTTTAATAAACATTTAAGAATAGATAGAGCTGTTAGAAGAGATATGCCTCATCAAAATTATTATGTCCACAATAGGCATTTAAGTAGTATGCAAAGTTTTATAATCAAATATAATAAATATCTGGGACATCCAAGGTTGTTAATTAGCTAATGTTTAGATATCCAGGCGGAAAAGGTAAACTTGCAAAAACAATAGTTACTATGATAAGTAGCTATTTAAGAGATCATCCAAATTACGAGTATAGAGAACCGTTTTTTGGAGCAGGAGCTATAGGACTAAAACTATTAAAACGATCATTGCCAAAAAAGATGTGGATTAATGATGCAGACTTAGGAATATCTTTTTTATGGACTGCTGTTATACAAGGACCAAAGCCACTTTGCGAATATGTTGATTCATTCGAGCCATCAATTGAAAAGTTTTATGAGTTTAAGGAATATCTATTAAATTTTGATAGAGAATCGTCTCATAGTCCTATCGAAGTTGGATTTAAAAAACTTGCCATACACCAAATATCATATTCTGGTTTAGGGACTATGTCTGGAGGACCTCTTGGTGGTAAAAAACAAAAATCAAATTATAAAATAGATTGTAGATGGAACCCTTCTTATATAAAAAGATCGATATGGAGATTACATAATCTATTTTGGTCAAAACGTATTGTTCATAAATATTGTACAGGTTTTGATTTTGCAACTTTGATTAATGATGATGTGGAGTCGTTTTTTTATCTTGATCCTCCTTACTATGAAAAAGGTCCAGAATTATATCAATGTAGTTTTTCACATAACGATCATGAAAGATTATGTTCATTACTGAAGAGATCAAGCCAACCATGGATATTATCGTATGATGATGTCAAAGAAATCAGAGATATGTATAGTTTTGCCCATGTTATCCCTGTATCTTTAAATTATACTATTACTACTTCTAGGAGTAAGAAGGAATTATTGGTTACACCAATGAGTTATAAATATCTATTTAATAATGATTTTCTTGACATTTTTAAGGAGTTGAATAATGCTTGATCCAAAAACTATTTCAGATGCCGAACAGGCTAGTGCTATGTTAGCTGAAGTAATTCCTACAATATTATGGGGGTTTTATAGTAACTGCGTTAAAGAAGGTTTCACTCGAAGACAATCCTTCACTTTAACAAGAGATCTGTTAAGTATTGTACTTCCTAAGATTGCACCAAATCAAGATGAATAGGGAATCGGTTGTGCTAGAAAAAGTAATATCAGGTGGACAAACTGGATCGGATATAGCTGCCGTTATAGTAGCGAAGAGATGTGGTTTCCAGACTGGCGGTTGGATGCCAAAAGGTTTCTATACATCCGATGGAAGGAAGCCTGAATGGGCAAAAGAATTTGGTTTTAAGGAGCATATTTCTTTTAAATATGTACCACGAACTTTTGCTAATGTCAAAGATTCTGATGGGACCATTAGACTTGCATTTAATTTCCTTTCTGCTGGTGAAAAATGTACAATGAGAGCTATAAGGGAGTTTGATAAGCCATATATAGATGTGTGTTTGCATACGAACCAGGCGGAGCCAATGGAAGTCTGTCAATGGATATACAAAAACAAAATTAAGATTTTAAATGTTGCAGGCAATTCTGAAAAAACGCAGCCAGGTGTCGGTAAAGTTGTAGAAGAATATTTTTTAGAACTGCTGCCATTGGTCTTTTGGTATAGAATGTTTGAGGACATCTCCGGTTGAATAATAAACCTAGATATAATACGACAGAAAAGCGTTTCCGCAAGCTACTGGGTTTTAACCCAAGTAGTTATGAAACGCCTTAGAAACCTTAAATAAGAAGGAATAGTACTAGAAAATTTGTATTATAATAGAGTAAATCATAATGTATTATGTACGTAGATTATCTATAAACTCTCAAAAAGACTTGTGTGATACTTTATCTCAAGAGTCAGGCAAATTATACTCCAATACAGTCAAATTCTTTTGGCGAATAGTTAATAAGAAAAATATCTGGCTTAAACCTTCATCATTAATGAGAATTTTCAATTCTCACAATATGCATGCACATTCAGCTGATGCAAGTGTTCAACAGTTTTTCCATGCACTCAGTTCTTGGAGAGAAGTCAGAAAAACAATTCCAGAAGCTAAACCACCAAGAAAACTTCGTAAATATTGTGCTGTAGTTTGGAAAAATTCAGCTATTAGAGTAAAAAATGGTGAGCTAATTTTATCTAATGGTAAAATAACTAAACCACTTGTTATTGAATGGAAAAGATTGATAATTCCTACTCAAGTAACTTTGAGATGGCATGGAACTGGATATGAATTAGTATTCTGTTATAAAGAAGATAACCCTAAGAAAAACTGCATTCCTAAGAATGCAGTTGGAATAGATATAGGACAAATTCATGTTGCTGCCTGCTCAGATGGAACTATTCTCAATGGTAGGTTATTGAGAAGTATAAGACAAGGTAGAAATCGTAGTTGCTCAATTCTTGAGCAACGTATGGCTCATAAAAAGAAAAGGAGTAAGAGATGGCAGAAACTTAACAAAGCTAGGAGACAACTATGTAAGAAAACAAAGAATAAGGCAAAAGATATCCTGCACAAGTACACTACTGGGTTAGTAATGCATCTGAAAAACAAGGGATACAATACTCTAGTTGTTGGAGACTTGACAGGATATAGAGTTGATAATAATTGTGGTTCAAAAAGGAATCAGGAAAATCATGCTTGGTTATATTCATTATTCACTTGGTATTTACAATACAAATGTGATAAGTCAGGTATAAAACTTGTAAAACAAGAAGAGTCTTATACAAGTCAGACATGTTTAAATTGTGGGAAGCGTAAGAAACCAAGTGGTAGGAATTACAGGTGCAAGTGTGGTTTTGTTGGTCATCGTGATTTGGTTGGAGCCACAAACATATTAAGAAAGTATCTGGGTAGCTTTGGTAAACGGAGTGAACCAGTAGATGGGTTTATGACACATCCCGTGTGTATTAGGTATAGTCCTGGTATGCATGTAGCTCATGGATTTATTTTGTGAGAATCTGCAGGGTTTTAACCCATGCAGAGTGTCAAGCAATTCGTGGAAAGCAGAGTATATCTCTGTCTCATTACGGTTTTTTAACAAATTTTCTCCTGTTTCAGCAAAAATGGATATATGCTGGATGAAAGGAGACCATTATGCAAGGTCAAGTCAAGATTTCGCCAGAGTTTTTCCGCAATGAGAGGAATAATTATGGATCGTGGGGTGTCGCATTCTGGCGAGAACTCTTCCAGAACTCCGTTGATGCCAATTGTTCAGAAATATATGTGTATATACGTCACGAAAAGCAAGATCTTCCAAACGGATCTCCACAAAATGGCGTATTTATCAGTTTGAGCGATAATGGTTGTGGAATGGGTCATACAACCATTACTGATGTTTATTTTTGTCTTGGAGAAACGACAAAACATAACGATACAATTGGTGGTTTTGGGAAGGCCAGAATGCTTACCTGTTTTAGCCAACATGCTTATGGTATCAGAACAAAAGATTGTCTTGTAAGTGGGACTGGTTCTTCATTTGAATTAACTAGAACAGAAAATGAACGAAAAGGTTGTGAAGTTTGGGTTGATGTGGATACTAAGAATAAGTATGGCACTATAAATATAAAAGAAAATTTAATTGATTTTTTACATTGGAGTCAATTGCCTTGTTCGGTTAGAAGTAATGACCCGGATGTCGATTGCTTTTCAGAATGGATGTATAAACGTCGCTTTGCTAAGCGCCTATCGTTTGGTACAGTTTATGCGAACAAGAGCGGAGATATGAAAGGTATGCTTGTTGTTAGAGTAAGTGGTGTACCAATGTTTTACAGATCACTGAAAAGAGATGATGTGCAAGTTGTTGTTGAACTTGATCCGCATATAAGCAGACAGGTTTTAGTAAGCAATAGAGATTCTCTTCATACTGATTATGAAAACGAATTAGATGAATTCATCCAGCTTATTGCAGTTGATACAAGAAATGCATTAAAAACGTTTGAACCAATAACAGAAATTGTTGGCAATACTGATAGTTCTTGCCTTACAACTATTGAAAAGATTGAATCTGTTGCTGCAAAATGCAATATTTATTCTAGGGTAAATATTATTCCAAAAGGAGAGGAAGTCGCAGAGAAGGTTGAATCTCCTATTTTTATTTTGCCAGCAAATCGCTTTGATGACTTGATTCCATCAATTGTTCTTCATTGCGATTCTGCTGATCAGCGGCTTAGAAAATCTATGTGGCTTTTTAATCCAACAAGTGGCGATGGTAGCTATTTTGGAGGTACAAAGCGGAAATTGACGAAAATTTGGGCTGTAGCTTTGGAATTTGCTATTAGACGATTGTTAGAAATAACGAAAAAAGATAGTGTGCAATGGCGTCCAGGATTTGTCTTCTCGTTTGATTGTGATGCAAAAAACATTAAACATCCTGATGGTGTGTTTTCTCTTTTGTTTAATCCAGTAAGCGAATCTGGAAAAATTAAATATAAGACAAGAAGTAGAAACGATAGGGTTAAGATGCTTGTTAGAGCGGCACACGAAGTTGCCCATATTAGATTTTCATGGCATGATGAAGAATTTGCAAATTTAAAAGATGAGTTGTTTGAATATCTTATGATAAATGAAAAATTAATTTTCCGTACGATGGATAGTGTTCTAAAACAAAAAAATGCTGTTCCAGTTGTTAATTTGTGATCTGTTCTGCTATACTATAAAAAGGAGTGCCATTATATGACATCCTTTAACATTGTAACTCATAACTTTAATAGACAATTTGTAAGAGAAAATGATTTAAGTAGAACAGATGAAAGATGCAAACAGTTATTAAAATCTCTAAATGAAATCAATGTGTTAGATCCTTTAGATAATCAGTTGTCTCAAGATATAAAAGCACGACAGACATTATTAACTAGTACATCAATAAATGATAGAGAATCACGCGAAAAACGAATACGTGCTAAGCAGCTGGAGTATGGGTTTGAACCAGATAGTAAAGAACAAATTATTTTTGATCAAGAATTAAGGGACAAATGTGGAAGGACACCAATTCATGAGGCTGTTTTAGACGGTAATATTAAAAGAATTGAGGAGTTATTAACAGATGGAGCAGATGTGCAGAAAAAAGATAATGATGGTATGACAGCTGTACAACTAGCCGTGATGGAAGAAAATGAGGCAATTCTAGTAGTTTTCAATAAACATGGATTATTTTAAAAATTATTTTGTTTGTTTTCTCCGGTTTGAGTGAAAAACCATATATAATGTATAGAAAGGTTTAATCAAAACAAAGTCCACAAGGAGACGCAAAATGCAAGTGCAACTAGAAAATGACAGAACAGCTAATGTTCGATTTCACTATCTTACACAAATGTCCAGAAGCAGATGGGTACTTGGTACACCTTCAAATGGAATTGGTAAAAAAGTTATTGTAACGGAATGTGAGATTACGTTGTGGGAGAATAGTACTCCAAATGTACATCATGTTTTCAGCGGAGAAGCCATCAGGAGCGCAAAGGACACGTTTTACAAGCATGTGGGTAGAAGATTGTCTCTTGGAAGAGCGTTACATGCTGGTCGGGATTATCTATTATCCTGTAATGTGATTAAAATTTGGGACGGATATTACAAACAACATGCAGATTATCGGAGATATGATCAAGAACCAACAGATGAAGATCAGCGTGATCCTCGATATGTCCTAAAAAAGAAATGCGATATCAACGCAATCGTTGGTTTGGATGCCCATAGGATTTTGCCTCAAGAGCGTGTGCGTGAAGCACTAAAATCAGAACCAGTTGTGAAAACTTAAAATGGAGACAAGAGTTGTGAGTAAGGACGGAAAAGAATTATTGAAAGAGGCTAGAGAACTACTTAAAACTGACAATGCATCATTGTATTTGTTAATTGGGTCTTTTAGCAAGTCAGATGAGTCAGTAGATGGTTTTGGTGGTCTTGTTGTGGCTCCAAAACATATAGATAAAACAAGGTTTATCATTGCTTTTTCAAGATTAATGCATGAATTTAAAAATGTTGCAGATAAAATTTCTGAGCAAATAGGAATTCCAGTTGAATCTCTGATGAAAACCGCTTCAGGATTATTGGATAATCTTGAAGAACAACATAATCCTATAAAAGGTTTCCCTCTATTTATGCCTGAGATTGAATCACCAGCAAAATTAAGTTAAAACATGTTTTATGAACTTAATGAAGATGATGGGCAATTGGTAGATGAATATGAACGTGAAGATGATGAAGAATATTTTTGTGAGTGCGGTGATGATCTAGAAGATGATGACGATGACTGTTACGAAGACCAAGAAGGAATGTTAAATTAAAAGGATTTAATATGCAAACTTTTTTATTTATTTTCCTTTTTATTTGTCTTGCTTCCTATCTTCCTTTGTTTTTTATGATGTTCCGAAATAATTGGGTACATAAGAAGCGATGTCTTTATATTGATATGTTTTACAAATATGATATGCATATGATAACCAGTACCATGCAACCATTCAACGGCGAAGTATCTGACCAACTGTGGTCATATGAGAAAATGTATCATCATTTTTGGATATGGAATTTGGATAAAATGGTACATAGATAGAAAGATATATACAGAAATTGTTGCTTTTAATCGTAGTCAGGAAATAGTATGAATTTTCCAATGATGTATTCAATTGGTGGTTTGTGCCCGACAGGAGAAATGTCAGGTGCTGGTTTTGGAATAGCATTGTATCCTGGATGGAAAGAACAAATTAGTCTTTCGGGTTATACGCAAGAGAATATGGATAATCTCGTTCAGCGGTTTGGGAAGATATGGTTACGTGGTTGTTTGAATATAGAAGAAAAAGATTTTGAGTTGTACAAGCATGATGTACGTATAGCATGGGGAGAGTGGGGGCCAGAACATATAAGTGTGCCAGGAAATGCTTGTGGACTTGATATCTGTGATACCATGAGTGCTCCAATAGATGGTAAATACTTATCCCCACACAATGTAGATACTGTCAACCAAGCTCATATGTTGTTAACGATATTTACAACAATTAGTAGCTACGTTATTGGTGAGATGGTATATCGTGGAATAAAAAAAGGAAATAGTTAGATAAGCAAAGCTGTAATTATGACAGAATACATTGTTGGTTTTATAATCTTGTTAATGATTTTTTTGATAATTTTAGCTCCACAAAAAGATTAATCACGAAAGGTGGTACGATGTCAAACGAAGATGGTTTCAATGTAAAACTAGTAGAGAGTAGTGGTCGCAAAGAAATTTGCCATGAGGTGCAAACTGAGGGACCGAGGGAATGCCACACTGATTTAGCAGAAGTAACGTATGGAACTGTAATGGCAGGAACAGATGTTGATCTTATCCATTCTGGTGATCCTTTTCAAGGTATTAGTTTTGCAGATGAACTTAAAATATTATGTATTCGCGATTTAGAGACTCGTGTTATATGTCATTTTTTGAAAGAAAAAGATGCACAAAATATTAAAATGGCTAGTAAGGAGCTTCCTAAATTAACGTCATTTATTATGATGCAATGTTTAATGGAATTTATGTTAAGCAATCAATATGAATTTTGTGGTGAAATAAACTTTGTGGATGGGAGTCCTGTTCCAGTTACTAAAAAAACTTGGTTTATTCATTATCAAGAACATACCTTCACAAGAGAAGGTATTATGTTTTTTAAAGGACGAAAAAATGTCAGTAATGTAGTCGCACACGTTGCTGACCTTAGAGATGGTAACGCAATAGTTCATTTTTTCACAAGTAATACATTAAGATCTGAACAAATTGTAAGAGACCTTGAGCAATATGCTAAAAAACATAATTGTTTACGAGACGCCAAACTTAGAAATGTTGATCTACAAGCTGCAACATTTGTTGAAGTTATTCCATCTAAAGACCATACGTGGGATAAACTGTATTATCCTAAATCTGTAAAAGATATCTTTGAACTTGAGGTTTTTAGTTTTTTACAAGATACAGCGAAATATAATGCTAAGGGTATTAGAAAACGTGGGATAATGCTATTTGGTGTACCAGGTACAGGCAAAACGAGTATTGGTTATATCCTATCAAAGTACTTACCAGGCAATGCGGTTATTTGGGTAACTCCAGAGATATTGGTAAAAAACCCAAATGTTCTTGAAAGTCTTTATATATTGATGGATTTCCTTTCGCCTGCTGTTATTATTCTTGAAGATATTGATTTAATCGGCGAAGATCGTAGTGGGCTGAGTGATCTGGTCCGTCTTGGTATTATTATGAATATTTTGGATGGCGTTAATAGCATTGATAATGTGGTCACTTTGGCTATGACTAATCGAATTGATATGATTGAGAAAGCCTTGAGTCGAAGACCAGGCAGGTTTGATCGTATTATTGAGATTCCGGCACTGACAAAGAAGTCTCGTGAGATAATGATTCGTGATAGATTTAATGTATCAAATGTTGATATATCCAATGAGGTAGTTAAATTAATTGTAGATAAAACAGATACTTTTACTGGTGCTGAACTTCAGGAGTTTATCAATACTACTCATATGCATTTTATTGCAAATGGTAATGGATCTGATCAAGATATATTAACAAAAGACATAGCAGAGGATGTTTTAACAAAGTTAAACAAATTCTCTCTGAATGGTAATAATAAATCTGTTGGATTCTCTTCAGAAGGTTAATTCGTGTGCTATTCCTCCGGTTTTAGAGGAAAATGTGATATAATGGTTAAAAGGAGACAATAATGGCTGAATTTCATGCTAGAAAAATAATTGGAAAAATTAATGTTGTACTAGATGATCTTAAGTATTCGTTAATAGCCTTGGATACAGATAATGATCCTGATGTTGAATCGACTCACATTGCTGCTGATAATATGTTATTAGCAGCTATTATGAAAATAGCAGATATCGTTACAGGATTCCCAGGTGTGTCTAAGGAGATTAAAGAGCTGTGGGATGGGATACTGCCCCAGGTCATTGTGCCTAGCAGAAAGGACAAAAAATGCTAAAACATCAATCATCTGCGTTCGAAATGTTGCTTGAAAATATTGAGGTAGAAATTGATTTTCTAGGAGACCTGACCCATAGTGATATGCTTAGTTCTCAGCATCGTATGGAACGAATGGCCGAATTGACGTCGTTGAGAGAACAAATTTCTGTAATCCATAGTGATTTTGTAGGTTTCTATAATATGGAATTCCTGGTTTATGCTGGAAAAGCTAATGTAAATTTGCATAACTCTTTGATTAAATTGCGAGACAAAGATAGAACTCCTCATCATGATTTTTTAATTCCAATTTTGCAAGCTGTTGATGATAGAAAGTCAAAAGATATATCTAAAATTCTTGATAAGATGGAAGAGATTATGAGATGTAAGCAGATGTTAAAAGATGCTGATTATGAGACTATAGGAATCGGCTCCGATATACCACGTTGGAAAAATACAGCGAAATGGTTTATAAATGATTTAATTCGCAATGGTTTGATCAACAAATATGACAATATTGAAGTATTCTATCTAACAGACAAAGGTGTAGATATTTTAATGGAAGTAGGCTGAAGATTTTTAGGAAAAAGGATAAAATTATGGGATTATTTAAAAGCAAATCTGCTAAAAAACAAGCAAGATTTCTAAAAGAACAGATGGTGGAGCAACAAAAACAATTAGAGTCGATAAAAAAGGAAGTAGATAGTTTATTGAATTCTATAATCATATTTCCAGGATCTCAAAGTGAATTTGATGCCTTTTTTGGTTTCTCAACAGATTTTATAGATCTAGGTATGAGAAACAGAGGATTGAAATTTTTGGAGTATCATCACATACATGGCGCTAGCAATCCATTTTCACAATATTATTCATTTAATTTCCAAAAAGATATATACACACATGGTATTATAGCATTGGTAAATGCAACTTTAACTTATAAGGGATCAGGAAGTTGCATTCATGAGATTTATTTTGGGCTTCCAATAGTTAAGAGACAAAGTACAGAGATGCCTTAAATGATGAACGATTGCTTGAAGGCGTATCTTTGAGATAAATTTTTAGAAAAATTCCTCCGGTTTTGTCGAAAAAAAGGATATAATTATAATGATGAAAAACAAAGGTATTAACTGGGAAGATATCCCTTATGGTTCAGTTATAGAAATATATCAACCAGATTCAGATGAAACTGAAGCAGGAACCTTATTCTTTAAACACAATGCAGACGAGTCTGCATTAACTATTTCCGGGCTTAGTTGGCGTGGTGATGCTGATCGCTTTTTGTGGCGTATAGTTCCAGATGAAGAATTAGAACTATTTCTTTCTCCACCACAATTGTCATCTTTGTGGCTCAGAAAAAAACATAACAGATTATTTAGTTGGCAAGAGGTTCCTCTTGGTTCGATTGTTCAATTGTTTGATGCAGATAAAAAACTTCAGCAAGTCAGAGATCATTTATGGTTTAAAAGTCGAGCTTGTGATAGATCTTTATCTCTTGATGGAGTAACTTATTTAAACCATAAAGGTTTGTTGTCTAAAGATCGTTTTATTTTGAGGGATAAGGGAATAATGGCAAATCAACAGTGGATAATAATCCCTATATCAGATATAGCACTGCATGTTGGACCACAGCCCTTATTGCCAAGATTATATAAAATATAAATAGATAATTAGATAGCCAGAGAAAGGTTTCCTCCGGTTTTGTCGAAAAAGACGATATAATGCACAAATTGACGAACGATTATTTTACCAAACAGAAAGGATAAAAAATGATCGAAGATAAAAATAATGTACCATCAGCGTTCGAAATGTTATTAGAAGAGGTCGAAGCTGAAATAAATTTTGTTGTTAGTATTGAAAATGATGCAAAGGAAGAAAGAGATTATGACAAAGCGAAGGAAGCAAAAGAGCATTCGGATAAGATCGAGATATTTCGGGATCGCGTGGCGATTTTAAGGAGGGATTGGATCAAGGTATTTCTAATTGTGGAACAGGACGAAGATGAAGACACTCGTGTCAAACGCTCGCGGCGTAATCTTGGGAAGCTTTGCAATGGACTTCGTACACCACAACAGGAATTTTATCTTCCAATATTACAGGTTTTGGTTGATATGGGTGGAAGTGGCAAGATGTCTAATATTCTTTCCAAGGTTGAATTGATCATGAAATCAAAGCTTAGTTCTGTGGATTATCAAGTCTTGGAGAGTGGAGGTATTCTTCGCTGGTACAACACTGGTCAATGGGCTCGTAATGATATGCGAGTAGATCGTTTGATTCGTGACGACTCTCCCCGGGGCGTATGGGAAATTACAAATAAAGGTAGAGAATTTTTAAATAATCCTCCCGGTTTCGATATAAAAAGAGTTCTTTGACAATTTGGGGCCGAATGGTATCGATTGTATTTGTCGGCATCTCGTGGCATGTCGCAGTTGACAGGCTGGCTGCGTTAAAAAGCCTGTTAAAAAATATGTGCTAATAGCACACTTCCCCTAGCCGCTTGATCGGCTACGTCCTCTTCGCATGTTCCTGCCGTGGGTGAAGAGGGCGAAACTTGCAGGATCGTCACACATCGTCGCCTGGTCGATGTGTGGTTAAATTAATCAGGATACTCAAATTAAACGATGTTGGTCTTGGTTAATTTGAGGAAAATAAATGATCAAATAAACATGTAGAGGCGGTATGTTAAAAATCACAAGACGGGAGTTCGATTCTCCCCGGCTCCATTGGTTTTAAAATGAGTACAAACTGAAGCGATATTTGCTATTAAAGTTAGAAAGAAAGGATGAAGAAATGCCTGTTTTCGAAAATCTTGGCGATAGAATGAAGTTCTACGAACAGCATACTATGGTTGATCTGATGCCAGGTCTCCCAGTTATTGCTCGACTTGACGGAAAAGCTTTCCATAGCTTTACGCGTGGGTTGGATCGTCCATTTGATGTTAGCTTTAATAAGCTAATGACTGAAACGACAAAGTATTTAGTTGACGAGACTGTAGCTCGTATTGGATACACACAATCAGATGAAATCACGTTGATTTGGGAAGCTAATGGTCCAAAAAGCCAGATTTTCATGGATGGAAGAGTATTCAAGATGCAAAGTATTTTGGCTGCTATGGCATCTGTCTTCTTTAATAGAAAATTAAACGAATATTTGCCAAGTAAAAGTGGACAAATGCCTATCTTTGATTGTAGGGTATGGAATGTACCAAGCAGAGAAGAAGCAGTAAATGTTTTGATTTGGCGAGAACAAGATGCTACAAGAAATTCAATTTCTATGGCAGCACAGTCTGTTCATAGCCATAAGCAACTGCATAAGAAAAGTTCTAATGAAATGCAAGAAATGCTTTTTGAAAAAGGGATTAATTGGAATGAATATCCTAGTTCTTTTAAAAGAGGTGTATACGTGCAACGGTATCCCGTTGAGAGACCGTTTACAACAGATGAAATTGAGAAATTGCCACAACAACATGAAGCAAGAAAAAATCCTGATTTAGTAGTTTTGAGACATGAAGTACGTATTTCGGATATGCCTGTGATGACTACTGTTTGTAATAAAAATGATGTTGTTTTTGATGGTAAGGAACCACTTGAGAACCACTTGATTGGCTGCGTTTGGCTTATATAGATCCACACAAAACAGAAAGGGAAGGTAATCCACTTTATGTACAACCAAACTAAAATCAAAATTTCAACAATTCAATATCTAGAAATGTATCGTGATCAAAGAATTTTAGATGATGATTTCTTTGCCGCATTGTTATGTAACGATTTAAAAGCTGCTGTATTAGCAGCTGATGATGAGAACTTTGAAACTCTTGGCCACATAGTTGGATGGTGCTACAATGAATTACCATCAATTGCGTGGGGATCAGAAGAAAATGTTAAAGAATGGATTTCAAACAATCCTTGATGAAAGGATAAACAATGACTTATCAATTATTCGTAGATCAACAATCAACTAAGATAATTCCCGTTTGGGGAGATCCTCTTGAGAACGCTATTTCTCAAATTAAAACATGCTTTAGACATCCTAATGCTTTTAAGTCCGCATTGATGGCTGATCATCATAAAGGCTATGCTATGCCTATTGGAGGAGTGCTTGCTTATTATGATTGCATCTCTCCAAGTGGTGTAGGATATGATATCGCTTGTGGCAATAAAGCTGTTCTTTTGGATATGACTGCAGAAGATGTAGTTAAAGATATTTCTAAAATCATGGATAAGATATACACTAGTTTATCTTTTGGTGTTGGAATGATAAATAAAGAAGAAGTTCCTACAGATATCTTTGATGATGACGCATGGAAAATTGAGTCTGTCAATAAACTTAAAGACCTGGCAAGAGAGCAATTGGGTACAATAGGATCAGGCAACCATTTTTGTGATATCTTTTTAGATGAACAAGATAGAGTATGGTGCGGCATCCATTTTGGTTCAAGAGGTTTTGGACATAAAATAGCATCTCATTATATTAGGGAAGGTGGCGGTGTTGATGGTATGGATGTAGAGCCTGTCGTTCTTCATGATAGGTCTTGGTTAGGACAAGAATATCTGCAATGTATGAATTTAGCTGGTAGATATGCTTCTGCTGGCCGCGATTGGGTCTGCCAAAAAATAGCTCGTCTGTTAGGTACACGTATATTGCATGAGGTACATAATCATCATAATTTTGCTTGGAAAGAAAATCATTTTGGGCAAGATGTTTATGTTGTAAGAAAGGGTGCTACTCCAGCATTTCCTGGTCAGCAATGCTTTATCGGTGGCTCTATGGGCGATGATGCTGTCATCGCAGAAGGTATCGATACAGAAGAAAGCAAGTTGGCTTTGCGTTCTACGGTACATGGTGCTGGTAGAGTCTTGTCTAGAAATGAAGCTGCTGGGAAGAAAAGATGGAATAAAAGAGAAAAAAGATTTGAAAGGAAAACAGAAGGTAAAGTGTCTAAGGAGATGATGTCTGAATGGATTAAAGAAAAGGGAGTTGAGTTAAGAGGCGCAGGAACTGATGAAAGCCCTCATTGTTATAAGCGTTTATCCAATGTTATTCGCTATCATGATCAGATAATGAACGTATTGCATACTCTAAGACCTATAGCGGTTGCCATGGCAGGCGATAATGAATTTGATCCTTTTAGATTAAACAAAGGAAGTAGATAATGATTGACGATTCAACAACTATAATGTTGTGTCTATTTCGTGGCACAAGCATTGGAGGGGAATATATATTCATTGCATTCATCCAAAATATTGTATTCGGGTCTTTTTTTTGGGGGTGTTGATTGGCATAGGAAAGGTAGCTGCGGCTCTTTTTTAGGAAATTGTAAATCTTGTGAAACTGTCTTTTTATGCTCAAAATGATGATGGGGGAAGAATTGAGCATCTCCATTTTGATTGTCCTGCATGTGGTAGAAAGTTTGCAGGTACAGATATGTTTTGTGATATTTCAGAATTGATTATTGAAGGAATAGAAAAAGATGGCTATTTTGCTTTTAAGTGCGAAAGATGTAATGCTCAATTCGAATGTACTGAAAAAGCGAAGTTTCCTAAACATAATGATTGGGTTCAGATATTATTAGGTGAACCAGAAATTTAATATTTTATCCATTTCTCCAGTTACATCAAAAATCCAGATATAATGTATGAAAGGAAAGAAATGATCTATTTTACCTCTGATTTTCATTTAGGTGATGAACGACAAGCATTGCTTGGCCGCCCATTTTCTAATGCACATGAATGTTGCCTAGAATTAGTTGCCAGATGGAATGAAGTAGTTTCTGATAAAGATATAGTATATTTCGTTGGAGATTTTTGCGTAAAAGAAGATTATCTTTTTTGGGCAAAAAAATTAAAAGGCCAAAAACATCTGATTTTAGGTAATTATGATAATTTTACTGATCGTCAATATATGGATAATTCTTTTTTAACAGTTTCTGATTATAAATTAATTGAGCTACCAGAATCTTATAAAAACGATGTGTGTGACGAGCATATGAATCAAATTTATATTCAACACTATCCTACTAGATCAATTGCAAGATATTTTAATTTAGTTGGTCACATACATACTGCATGGAAAGTGCAAAAGAATATGTTAAATATTGGTGTAGATTGTTGGCATTTCTTTCCAGTATCAATGAATCAGATATGCTTTGCTTATAATGCGATTAATAAATTTTATGATAATGATGTTTGGGTTGGAAACCATCCTGCAAATGTTGCTTGTATCAATAGGGGGCAAAAGGGTACATATTGGGAAAAAAAAGATTGTGGGAACATTAACTGATGATTAGAAAATGACAAAATTTTAATTAAAAAAGTTTTTATCTCCAGATGAATAATGTTCTGCAGATAGAATGAATAGCCCAAAACGGCTGATTGTTGCCTAGCCCTTAAGATGTGTTGTTTTTTCAAGTCAGGGCTTGATAAGGCGGCACAAAGAGAAAATAATAGGGTTAGATTGAAAATTTTATACAGGATCTCCAGGGAATTGGAGTGAACGTGATTCAATGTGTATGTAATGGGTTAGTGGTGAGAAATTTTTTGTGAAAGGAAAATATGATGATTTTCAAATATTCATTTCCAGTCCCTCAACATGGGGAGATACGGAGTACGTTAGTCTATGCGCATTCCGACAAGAACCCAACAAAAAATCAAATAAGAAGATTGTTAGAAAAACTTAAGTTAGACGCAGGCAATCTACATAATTGGGCACGTATGCAGGATATAGACAAATGTATGTTTGCATTGGATAATATATTATCTAATTGGCCACGCCTACCACTGGGATCTATACGTACAATGCCAGTTGTGTGTAAAACTCCATTAGGTCAAAGTTCAATTCAAGTTAGCCTCGTTGACGCCCATAGTATTCCTAGCGCCAAACACTATAAAAGGTAAATAAAATGTGCATGGTATTTCCTTATGAAGAAATTGAGAAGGCAGTAACATGGCTTGCCAGGGAAGACCAAGAACTGGAGTCAGTTGTAGCCAATCCTATGTTCAGAGAATTGATTGAAAGTTTTTCATTCGATTCTCCAATTAATTATAATGATCTAGAAACTGGTATTAGACTTATTGGATCGCCAAAATCTCAGTGGAGCAGCCCTCTTGAATTGGTTATTTGTTTACCAGATATCTGTAAAATGGATACATTAGAGGAATTGGCTGTTGATAAATCAGTTGTGAGAAGTTGGATAGGACCAGATGCTCCTGATTTAATTGGCAAGGATTTTGACGAAAGTCATTGGGTAACACTTCTCCCTCCAAGATTTTACGAAGAATGGAGTATATTTTTTGACAAGGCTATTCCTTGTGTTGAAATATTTATCCTTCCAGGGAATTGGGTATTGGCTATTTCTAAACGAATGATGGATAACGAATGATGCTGGTAATATATATATTATTTGTTGCAGGGTTTGTATATGGTTACATTATAGGCTGGGATACGTATGGATTCGTTGTTTCTATGTTTTGCTTTGGATGTATGTTTGCCGCATTTCTAAAATTTTTGCACAATAAAATTAAAGTGCCAGAAATAAGAAAAAATCCAAAATTTCTTAGACCATCCATACAGATATCTAAGCAGAACTATCTATCTAAAGAAAACGGTTAGTTTCTCCGGTTTTGACAGTTTCTATCATATAATGGTTGACAACAAAGTGTTGCAGATGTGCTATGTTGTAAGGATGTTAAAATGGATGCAAATAGTAAATTTTTAAAACTTGCTGATGAATGGCGTGAAAAAAGTCGATTTGAGTCTAGCGCATCCAAGATGGTATCATATGATTCTTACCAGAAGATAATTGAAATGGGAGAAGAGGCAATCCGTCCTATTTTAATGTCACTTATGGAAGAACCTGATCATTGGTTCTATGCACTTTGTGTTATAACTGGAGAAAATCCAGTCCCTGAAGAGTTTCGAGGACATCTCGAAAAAATGTCAGAAGCGTGGTTAGAGTGGGGACGAATTAACGGGTATATTAAATGAGATGGAATAGATTGTTAATTTTATTTGGTTCTAATACTTTTTATAATTGATGAAAGGATGAACAAATGACAAAATTTAATAAACAGCAGCAGGATTATGTTGGAGAACGTATACAGAATTATAAGAAAGAAGAGAAAACAAAAATATCTTTTAGCATAATGTTTTTGGTTATTTTCTTTACTTTTGCACCATTGATAGCAGCTTGCTTAATGTTTTTACAGGTTTTCTATCCTGTAGGATCGATTATTAAGATACCCGAGTATGTTCATTATATAGCTAATTTTTTTGTAATTATTTCTTTTTTTTCTCTAATAGTGTCTTTGATATGTATAGCCTACTCTACACGTTGCTGTCAAATAGGATTAGATAGCTTAAAAAACAACACAGATGTATGTAGGCAATCTTGGATTAATAGTACAATAGGTTCCACTTTTCGTAAATCATTTATAAAATGGTTGTCGAAAATGTTGCGGAGATTTGGTTCTCTTTGTTTAGCAGCTGCCTTAGTATTTTCAGGTCATATAATTACGGCATGTTTTTATTTGTTTACCTTATTGATATATTATTTTCTTAAGAATGATAATATTAAGATCTTTAAGGAATATGTATGTCTTGTTGTTGAAAAGGAAAATAATAAGGAGAAATAAATTATGAAACTTTTATTTTGCAGAAGGTGTCACGATGTATTTAAACTAGCTAGAGAGACTAGATGTTGTTCGTGTGGACTAACCAAAGGTTGGTATCGAACCTATGAGGATGAATCACTTATGCTGGATGCTGAATATTCTGGAGAATATGCCGTTCCAATTGGTTTCAGTAATAAAAGCTTGACAGAAGCATTGCGAAATATTCCTAAGTCAGGTCAAGGATTTAGGTTTGAGGCATTTGTAATACCTAAAGAGTGTGATACGTTTAGGAGTGTTGATGGTAAAAAAAATACAAGAAATTATGTTTGACGAAGAATTAGTTTTGGCTATTAAAGAGTCAAGGTGTATTTCATATATGTGGGAATCCCATGTATTGGATTCTCTTGTTAAATGTGATAGAAAAGCGACTATTATATTTCAAGATAAATTCCCATTGTGTAAGCAATGTGCATTAAATAGAATAAGTAGTCTTCGTGATTCAGCAAAGTATTATAGCAACCAATCTAAGCAGTCAACGGATCTTGCATTAGAAATCGAGAAATTGGTTAAAGGATGATACTCCAAATGACAGAAGCTATGATAAATTTCAAATGTACTGAGCTACTACCTGATGCCGTAGTCAGAAATTGGACACAGGTCCCAAGGACAGGTGATCTTATTATATTAAGAGAGTTTGATTTTAAGTTTCTTCGTGTAGTAGATATCGTTTGGTCTGGTGACCCGTGTTATGATTACGAGATGTACGCGAGTGATGCTGTAAAGGTATTTATTTTTCTTAAAGATGTTCATGATGAGGTTTGTAAATTAAATACAGAATTGGACAAGATTGAAAATGAATAATAATAATTTTAACAAAGGAGATCTAATTATGACAAACAAAACTACAGGATGTTGCGGTTTAAGTAATCAATGTAATACATCAGACAGGATTATTTTAAAACCAAGTAAATCAAAAAATCAATGGTATTGGATTATCCAAGCATCCAACGGACAAGTATTGGCTACTAGCGAAATGTACTTCTCAAAGCAATCTGCCACTAGAACAGTTAAGGCATTTGCTAAACGTTGTAAAATGCAATGGGAAACTCAAGACTGATAATTTAAAGGATCAAGAAATGATCATCATTACGAGTGACACAATATTGCTGCAATCAGATTATAAGGATGAGAAAGAATCTGAATTAGCTTCAATTTGTTTACTTCAAGAAGAGGTCCAGCTAGAAAAAGGAGTAACGTTTGGTAGGATAATGGAGTTAATTTATAGAGATGCAGATTTTATTGAAAAAGCTTTTCATATATCATTAGGAGGATTTAAACTTCAACCATTTATTGATGATATGATGTGCGATAGTTCTATACCTGATGATTCAAATAATGGAGATGCTCTTGAAGCTTTGGTACTATCGTGGGTTGCAGATGATTTTCGTAATGAGTTAGAGATATATACAGATTTGTCAGGTAGGGCAGCAGAAATTAAGGCACCATACTATTCGGAATGGTATGGGGTAGAGTTTACTCCATTATCAAAGCTTAGAGATTTGCCATTTGAACTTGATACATCTTTTGTAATAAGAAATATAGAGAAAAAAATTGAGGAAGAAAAAGTATTTTGTAGTACTCTTAAATTTACCGTATATGATTTAATAAGTGGCATACTCAACGAAATAACGTTTTGTGGTTATCCTGAGAATAGAGATGCAAAATTATGTGATATATTAGAAAGAAAAGAAGAATTCCTTAAAGACCCGGATAAGTCTAAATTAATTAAGCTCTCAGACTTGAAAAAAGAATTGGGAATGGATGAAGATAGTGATGAAAAAAAGGATTGAGATTTTAATAATAGAATAAATATATAGAAATTGTCCGCCCCTCCCCAAAACAGCAGCACAAAAGTATGTGCTGCTGTTTTTTGGAGTAGTATGTTAAAAAATAACGAATAAATATCATGTTTTATACTATATGCGGATATTTAGCTTATCGAAAAAGTCAAAGCATCATACCTGTCTTAGAAAAGTGTAAAATGCCAGGTGTTTTGAAATGCTACCAATATATCTTGAAATGTGTAAAGTTATATGATAATGATGTTGAGAAGTGTGAAGAATTATTAAATCTAGAATTTGGTGATTTAAATTTTTCTACACCATTGTTTTGGAAATGGAATAAAAAAATATGGATCATTAAACGAAATAAAATGTATTTTTTTTTAGTGCTTGATAAGGATTCTTTAAGGATCAAGGGATATGGTGACATTACCCCTTCGATGGCTGGATATGTTGTTAATAGGGTTTTTTCGCAGATCATATGGACTAAGATAAAAGGACGTGTTATAAAAAAATTGCGAGAAAAAATTGCTAAAAGCAGAGATTTCTCCTGACAGCAATATTTTTTTGATATAATCGCTGTAAAGAGAATGTTTAAAAAATTTACAGAAACGCAACTTACTGGGAAATCAAGAGTTACAGGATCTCCAGCGAGAATAGGTAAAATAGATAATATCTAAACAACAAGGATGTCTTTTTCTTTTTTCACTTGTACAGGAGTTCTTAGATGATGGACACACAAAAGGTCACGGAAGAAAATGCTGTCGGAGTCCAAGGTTCAGAACCAATTGTGATGGATGGTTCTGAGGAACAATCAGCAAAACCAGAAAGGAGGGTCGAAAAAACGCCGGAAGAGCTAATGGCGCTGCAGAAAGAAGCAGAAATCATTGGCCGCACAGTTATTAACCCATTTGTAAAAGGTAGGAAAAGAAGCTATTATGGTCAGATGGAAGCGTTGATCCAACTTGGTACCGACGAATGGCATAGCTTTAAGGCTGTTCGAGATAAAACCAAAGAAATCCTGAGTCAAATCAAGCGCAAAGATGGAAGAAGTGTCTGGGAAGAAATTGCTGCTGAGCCATGCGATAGTAACGGTATGATTAAGGGTCGGCGAAGATCGCTGACACACCCGCTCAGCATTGATGGACGTATTCGTACTAATTTCAGGACTTTACAGCGTATCAATAAGTCTGATAAGTCGCCATATGGGAACCCGCTAAAGCAGCTTTGTATGTCTGTTGACTGCAAGGTGGTACCTCTAGGTGGCAGTAAAGATGAAGATCTTGCTATGTGGTACTACATGCTAAATACGTCACATAAGACGCCTGAGGATGCTGTACCCGTATACGACAATCCATTGGCGACACGAGGTCGGAAAAAAGGCTCAAAAAACAAGAAAGCTGCCAAAATCACGCCGATAGAAGAAAAATAATCGGTTTTTGGCGAAATTCGTTTCTAAGATGTCAAATTTGCTCCTGACTGGTCAATTTTGCTGTTATAGTATGTGGATAGAAGACTTAAGACGATAGCAAAATTTGAGAAAGGAGTTATAAAATGACTGCGCAGGCTTATAGTTTAGATCAGATCACACCTGAAAGGGTCGAGCGGAATACGACCGGTTATTACGACAGTTTAGATGTGCAGTTTGGGGGTTCAGGCCCGGAACACGAAGATTTTGGGATGCCTCTGGGTAAAATTACTTTATTTGCTGGTTCACATGGTATTGGCAAGAGCCGTTTTTGGGTTCATATAGCTAAAAAAGTTAATAGTTTGCGATGTAGAGTGATGTACTTCCAAGGGGAGATGACAGTTGCTCAATTTGTTTCTGAGAAACTGGCAGGATATAAGGGAAAGAATTTTTGGGTTTCAAATGCCACTAAACTAGAAGATCAGTTAAAATTAATTGAAAAATATTCTCCTCAATTGGTAATTGTTGATTCGATTAATTCGATGGACGAATACAGAGATGGCATGGGAGCTAAATTGATTATTGAGGGAGAAGGAGAAAAACGAGGTTATCGTAGTATCCTGAATTCGTCCAATTGGAATTGCCATGTTGTTTTCCTGGCACAGATGAATAAAAATGGTCAGGTCAAGGGACGAACTGAATTGCCGCATTATGTCGATATTGAGTTTTTGGCTCATAACGACAATAATCATTATGATGATATCAGAAAACTTGCTTGTATGGAGCGTTCTGGCTACTTTATTGTTGAAGTTGGCAAAAACAGATATGGAGAATCTGGTACATGGACAATGTGGGAGCATACAAATGAAGGTGTAAGCTTGCTCTCTTCTTGGAATGAACGAGTAGCTGTTTCATCCGAAGAAATGGATGAGATAATTGAACAATGTACTGATCCTGAAACTGGTGAAGTTATCGTTCCTGGCCAAGAACAAAAAGAAGGTTGGTTTAGACGAGAGATTAGAGGTCTCGGCAATTTGTTTAGATGTTTTGATATAGCAGCCAATAGAGGACCAAGACCTACAAAGTTTACCTCATGGTTTGATGATACAATTAGTGGAAAATGATTTTCTCCGGTTTCTGCGAAAAATTTGATATAATAAAAGAAGGAATGTGAATAGGAAGATGGTATAATGTTAAAAAGTAAATTTTTTGGGCTAAATAGAAATGTTTATGAAAATAAAACAGATAAAACAGATAAAAAAGATAGCAGATAGTAATGTGAATAAAGCTATCGCCAATTTAACTGCGCAACCGCCTGGGTAATTAAACCTTCTTCTGCACAGACCCAGGCAAGAAATTGCTTGGGTCTTTTTTTTGGGAAATAAATAATGAAGAAATTGACTCAAAATGACGTTATGAAGATTCTGAAAGAAAACTTTCCTGATTGTGTCGTTGATATCGAAATGGCTTCTAATTCAGGAAATATCATTGGAACAGTCGCAAGTGAGAAATTTGATAATATGCATTATGAAGAAAGGCAGTTGGTTTTGGAACGTGTTTTTGACCCTGTTTGCATTGGTAATGTCGGACCAATTGTGTGTGTAACGCATACAGAATATGAAATGATGCAACTAGATTGTTTTTAGTTTTTGGGAAAATATTATGAAAGTTACAGTAACACAAATTTGGGATACCATCGAAATGACTGCGGGCGAATTGCATGATCTAGCTGTTGGCATTACGCAGTCAGAACATAGATTTTGGTCTTTTTTTACTACAAGAGAACTAAAAAGTAAAAAAGCAGATTGTGAAGGTACGCTTTTTCCAAATCCTGATGTGCTGAGTCATGAGAATATCTCTTGGCTATCTGATAACAAAATGGTGAAGGTTTTGGCTGTTGCAGATCATGTAGATGAACAGGATATTAAGATCGTTATAGATCCACCGTAGTTTAATTGGCAAAACGGATGACTGTTAATCATTTGTCGCTGGTTCGAGCCCAGCCGGTGGAGTTTTAACAGAACTTTTTAAGGAGTAAAAAATGGAATATGAGCAAAACAAATTAATGTTTTTACAAGAGATGGCAGATGCTATGAATGAGAATTTATTTTCTGCAAAGAAATTAGATAGTGAAAATAAGGGTACTGGTGTTAATCAAATACTAGCTTTTTTTGATCATAGACTTGGTAGTAATTTTGATAATATTAAGTTTTTATGCACACGAGTTAATATGATGTTGGATTTTCAATATGAATTGGTTGTAATTAATGCATGTGGAGAATTGTCTCCTTTTGTTTCAGTAAAGAAAAAAAGTTTTAGCTATGAAGACGTCGAGATACTATCTCATGGAGTGGGTTGAAAAATGACAAAACAGAAAGAACAACTCGTTTATTTGTACTATAAGGACGATTCCCACGGCGGAGATATCTGTGAAGGTCAAGAGAATGATGAATGGCCTAATCATGAGCCTCAGTATCGTAATTTTAGGCCCTATGCTCTTTCTGTTAAAGAAGGAGATTGGGTTGAAACTATTGAGGTTGATTTTATCCCTGAAAAGCATTTAGAAGACACTGTCTTTGTTGTTGTTGTTGTTGTTGTTGTTGTAAGATTTCAAGATGGAGACACATTCGGTACTTCTTATGGTAATTGGCATGTAGTTGGTGCGTATCTTGATGAAGATAAATCTGTTGCCATTGAAGATAAAATCAAATCCAAGAAATGGAAAGGCAATGCTCCTTGGGAAAGTTATTTTGCTTGTTTAGAAGATGTTGAAATTCATGCTTTTAAATTGAGCGATAAAATTAAAAAAGCGAGATACAATATCATTGAGAGGATATCAAAATGATTTTTATAGATTGGCTATTAAATCAAAATAAGAGGAGTGATAATGTCGGGTGGGTGTCTCGACTGATCGCAGAATCTGATGCTGCGCAAAAAGATATTGCTGATAATTCTCAATCTGATTTTAAACCGTACTTGGAGTCTTTGGCTAGAAAAAGTAAAATTCGTGTTTGTTTATCTCAATCTTATCAAGAGTGGATGGGTAGCGATGATGCTGATATTAAGACAGGCAGTTATAAACAAGCAGCTAGCCCATTAATAGGTATCTTTTGGATTGTTGATGGAGAAATTGTTCCGTTTACTACTGAGGTTGATTCTATTCCTGTGCAAGCAGGTTTTAAAGATACAAATTTCTATCATTACTCAGAGTGCCCCAAAATGGAAGAATGGTTTCCTGACTTGATAAACAAAGAGTATGAAGAAGTTCCTAGAGGCAGAGTTATTGGACTTGGTCAAAACGGATATAGAATATTTTTACCACCAGATGAAGTATCTAATAGTTCATTAATAAGTAGAGTATTTGGTGTCTTTAATTTGCCTCGAAATAATACAGAAATAGTTGGAGATGAACATTACGTTGTTGATAGATCTAGACAATGGTCAATCTTGAATAATAATGAAGATTATGACCCTTTTGATGAGGAGTAATAACAATGCCTAGACTTAAAGAAAATGACGAAGTCTCATACGTTAATTGCGATGGCGATGTAATTGATGGTAGTATTTCTCGTTTTGATAATTATGGTGATTCTAATTCAAGAGTTTATAGACATGGCGGTGTGAAAATAAATTATGATATTTGTGTTGGATCAAACAGAGTTGTGTTGCGAACCGATCCAAATAAACAAGAAAAAATTCGAAAGATACGAGTTAAAGTGTTAAAAGAAAAGAGAGAACAATTAGAATACGAAATAGCAAATAGAGAATTCGAATTGTCGTGTGTAGAAGATGATCTTGAGAAATTGAAGAAAGGTACACAAAATGCCAAGATTTAAAGAACATAATAAAGTCCTACTTGTTGACGGCAATGGTGATGTCTGCAATGGTGTTATTGATTATCTAGATCAAACAAGAGCACGAGTTGCATTCCAGCGTCCTGGTTATACACACTTAGCTAACTACAGTATGTTATATATTCCATTTGAAGATGTTATTCTTGAAACTGATCCAAATGCTAAAGAAAAAATTGGTAAAATTCAAACTATAGTATTAGAACAATTGAGAAAAGATTTGGAATCTGCATTAGAAATGGAAAAAGAAGAGTATCATCGCAAACTTAGATATACAGAAAAAGAACTTGAGTCAGTAGTAGAAAAACTTGAAAAGGTAAATAAAAATGCCAAAGTTTAAAAAAGGCGATGAAGTCCTGTTTGTTGCGAACGATTCAGAAGTTTTCGAAGGCAAAATTGACGTTTTTTATTATGATTCTTTGGAACTTGGTGCGCCTCCTATTCCTAGAGTTTATAGCGGCAGTACATTATGTATTGTTTCCGAACCAGATAAGTCAAGGGAAGCAATAGAAGAAGATATTGTTGTTTTAAAAAGTGATCCAGAGGCAAAAGAAAAAATTCGTAAAATAAGAGAAGATATCTTAAAGCAAGAGAAAAAAAGATTAGAAGCCTATATCCAGAGCTATGGAAAAGATCTTGAGAAAGTAGTAGAAAAACTTAATAAATTGGGATCGCAAATAATGACAGAGTTTAAACAAGGCGATGAAGTCCTGTTCGTTAATCCAACAAATGGAGAAATTATAGAAGGTCAAGTGATTTATGTTTATACTGATAAAGAAAATAGTTTAGAGTATGCAAGTATTACGTCAGAGCATATGCGGAACTGCGAGTTGGATGAATGGGTAAAAAATATAGCATTAACAACTGATCAAGATGCAAAAGAAAAACTGCGAAAAGCACAAATTGAAGTATTGAAATATATAAAAAAAGAATTAGACGTAGATATAAGATCTCAAGAATTAGTGTTTAATACAATGAGAGATAAACTTGATTCGGTTGAAGAAAAACTTGAAAATTTGGGGTCGTAGCTCACGCTGAGAGAGCGCCGCTTTTGCAAGTAAAGGAGGACGATTCCAAAATTTATTGAATATCTAAAAAGTAAGTGTCTTTTTAGAGGTTCAATAAAATGAAAGATATATGGTTTTTTGAGAAAGGTTGTAAGCATAGGCGTAGAGGGAAAAAAGTAGTTTGTAAAAAATGTGGTAAAGAATTTATTTGTCGTCAAAACAGGAATCGTTTGTTTTGTTCTAATAAATGTAGTGCTTCTTCTAGAGAGAATAGGGTTAAAGTAAAGTGCTATAATTGCGGTAAAGAAGTTGAACGACGAATATCTAATTTGCGAAAAAGTAAACATAATGTACATTTTTGTAGTAAAAAATGTAAAGATTTTGCTCAAAGTTTAAAAGGCAACTGTGCTAAAATCAGACCTGATCATTATGGTAGTTTAAATAGTTTATATAGAAATTTAATTAAGAATACAAAAAATCCTCAATGTACAGATTGTAATGAAAAAAGAAGATATGTTTTAACTGTACATCATAAAGATGGAGATCGAAAGAATAATAAGATAGGTAATTTAGAGATAGTATGTGCTTCTTGTCATATGAAGAGGCACTTGAAAAGAATTGAAGAAGGATGGATGTATTTGAGTTCTTATTTAACAGATAGGTGCCTGTTGGACTCATTGTAAGTTGGGGCTGTAGTATAATGGGATTACATTACTCTTGCAAAGTAAAAATTGGGATTCGATTTCCCACAGCTCCATTGAAGTTGCTATAAGGCAACTTGTTTCGATCTTTTAAAAGTGAATAGTCTTTGACGGGAAAAGAGTTAATTAACTTTTTAAGGAGCAAATTATGCAATTCAAAAAGAATCCAAGATATCAAGGATCAGATGATCCTTTCTATGATCTCTGTAATGGATATATCAAACCTGAAAATGTATTAGAGGATCAAGCAGATATTGATAAGGTCAATGCTGCAGTAAAGATATTGGAAACATTTATTTGTGAATTAGAAGATTTTGAAGATGCTGGGATTGTTGAATACTTTTAAGGAGCAAATTATGCAATTAAAGAAAAATGCAAAATCTCAAGGCTACAGCGATAATTATTTGTATAACATTCGTTATGGAAATATCAAACCTGAACAAGTCTTAGAAAATAAGGAAGATATTGATAAGGTAAATGACGCAATTAATAAGCACAATGATGCAATGGATACATTGGATGTATTCTTTGATGAATTAGAAGGTGCCGGACTTCTTGAGCGATTTTAACAGTATTTAGAAGGCGTAGCTCAGCCAGGTAGAGCAGCGGACTTTAAATAGGAGTGCTTGCGGGGAAACTCGCAAAGTAGAATGTCGTAAATTCAGGGAACCCCCTGCGAAAGCGAGGCAATCCTGAGCCAAGCCCTTTTGATGGAAGGTGCAGAGACTTAACACGGCAAGCCTAAATCGAAAGATATGGCTAAGAGAAAGTCCAGACCACAAACAGCAATTGCTGGCAGTGAAAACTGTAGTTGGTATGTTAATCCGCGAGTCGAGGGTTCGATTCCCTCCGCCTTCATTAGCCTCTATGTCTCAGATGGTCAGAGCAACGGTTTCTTAAATCATGGGTTGCAGGTTCGAGCCCTACTGGAGGTATTTATGACAAATGATAAATACAGTTTTTATTATGTTGATTGGTATGACAGTGCATGGTATATCTTTAGCCGCGATTTTGTCAATGGTCACGAACTTGAGCAGATAGGTAACGAACGTGATTCACTATGTTCAGGAGGTTTTGATAACAAGAAAGAGGCACTTGATTATGCTTCTGTGCTAAATGATATGGATTAATTTAATTTCCTCCGGTAATTTACTTTTTTGCAATATAATAACTATGAAAGTTCGCCCATGCGTTAATTGTGGATTATGCTGTAAAATAGCTCCCTGCGGTTTTGGAGCATGGGATGATCTTAAAAAGCGTTGTAAGTTCCTTGCGGTTAAGGAGATAATTGATGATATCAAAATCTATATGTGCTCCAAATATGAAGAAATCAAAGGCAGACCTGGATCAGAAGTCTCGCCAGCCTTCGGAGGAGGTTGTTGTTGTGCCCTCTGTAATCCAGAAAGGGACAGAATCATCAGACTCATCAGAGAAGGACGTTGTGATCTTCCTGGTGGCTGTGATACAGTCTCTACAAGGGTCAGTGTGGTCATCTGATACGTGGTGGTTTGCTTATCGACATGCTATTAGGGCCTCTCAAGAGAATGGTGCTAGCCAAAAAACAATAGAGGAAATAACGAGAAAGTTAGAAAAATTGCGCATGGGGGAAGTAGATAGAAACCCCATTAGTGGCATGTTTAATTCTGGAAGTTTACTTGAGGATAAATAATTTAGATGGCCCGTAGCTCAGCCTGATTTAGAGCACTTGATCGATAATCAAGAGGTCGTAGGTTTAAATCCTACCGGGCCAATTTATTAAAAGTTTGATAAACTATTTATTTTTTCAATCTACCCAGAATTTGCGTTTGATCCTCTTAAACCTATTCCCTGTTGAATTAGAATTTAACGAAGTATAAAATCCATCCGATTCATTTACAATAAAATATGAGCCGCCTCTATTAACGCTAACTGTTATATCTCCTAGATCAGGAATTGTTATATCAATACTATATTTCGCTTTCAATGGAGCATAGGCATATATAAGCCATCTGCGATTAGGAGCTTCTCCTAAAACCTGAGCCAAAGCCCAAACATTAAATATAGTTGCCGCCGACTGTTCAGTAGAAGGGTTATTAGGAAATTCATCTGCAGATGGCTCAAGACTTGTAGTTAATGCGTACCATTGATTAGGAGTACTCAAATCATCAGGAAGGATAGCAACGTTTTTCTGGTAAGGATGTTCTCTATCTGTATTAAGAACAAGTGTTCCATCTCTCCAAAATTCAGCTAAAATGGGATTATAATGTACCTCATCGCAGGCATTGACGACTTGTTCAAACCAAGAAGAGTTGTTGTTATTATCAATATTGAATGGCCATTGAAAATCCCTCACAACAGTTGGCTTTGTCATCCACATACCCCATTTTACAAAACCACTATATCTTTCATAAGGGAAAGTCTGGCCTGAATCTAACATGCTTGTAACAAAACTAGGGATAGCTGCAGTAGAGATCTCCCAATACATGTCTGGATTTACTTTTTTATACCAATCCTTAACAGCAACCCATTTCATTGCCCCGATATTTTCAGCCCATCCATTATAATCAGTCTGTTGTGCGTACTGGAGATAATAACTCGCAGACACACCATCCCAAATATACGGGATATCACTTAATCTCGCTAAGTCGGTTTTTGCTTTAGTCCAACCTCTATATCTTCCTATAGATCTTGAACAAGAACTATATCCTGTAAAAATTATTTTATCTGCCCAGTTAGGAAGTTTTTCTCGCATTCCTTCAAAAAGAGCGGTATATCTACTAATATATGATTCTTCTACAATCAACCTTTTTGCTTCTTCAGAAATACGCTTTCTTGCATTTATTGCTGCAAACCTTTTACTTTTATGAACCTCGGTCCACAGAATCTTTTTTGCTTCATTATTAGAAAGGAATATAACAAATGGAGGATCTGGATAAAGATCATGTAAATCCTGGATATAAGATGTGCTACCCCAATCTCGGCCTAACTCTGTCCATCGTTCAATAGGTCCAAAAGGAGAAACACAGGGTTTAATTTCACCACTAAGATCAATCAAATTAGGATTTTCTTTTTCAGGAAGGTTAAGATATTTGGTGCATCCACTTAGCCTTCCATAAAACTGTTCTTCCCATTGTGTACTTTTTATAGTAAATGGGATTTTATTAGCAGCTATTTCACTCCAGATATCTTTATCTAATTCTTTGCTCCAAATTTTTTTTCTGCCATTATGACAAGGAAAATGATTCGCGTCAGTAGGGATGATTTTATGTCCTTTCTTTAACATATCAAACTGCCAATCAAAGCCTGCTGTCCAATTTGAAGCATATGGGAGTTTATTGAGTATATTTTGATTATTTGGCATAATGTTTCCTATATAATTATAGATATTTCTTTGTGTAATATTAGCCACAATTGATCTAAATCCTCCATTTTTGCGCAAAAATAAAAACTTGTTGAAATGTGAATAAAATTTAGTGATAATGTAGAGAATAATTTTTATGGAGAACATCTAATGTGCAAACCATTTTCTTGTATTGTAACTAAAGGTAAGAAAGTATTAATCTGTGAAAATCCAAATCAACATTCTCACGAAGATATTGTTAAAGAACATGATCTTAAAGACGATAAATTAATTAACAGGGCATGGATAAGAATAGAAGTTTATCCAGAAGATGATAATTATACTTCAAATGTTGATGGTTGGAAGTTTCAAGTTGACGAAAGAGATACCTTACCTGAATGGTTTACTCTAAATCAAGAAGTTTATGAAGATTTGTGCAGGAAAGCAGCTAAAAAATGGAAAGATACATGTATTGATAAGCTAGGAAGGTATGTTATTGAATATGCTGATGGTAGGAAAGAATGGTATTTTAATGGACTACAACATAGAGAAAATGGGCCTGCATATGAAGGAAGATATGAAAGTAAGGAATATTGGATTAATGGAAAGATACATAATGCCAATGGTCCAGCAATTGAAGACGATTTTGGTTATAGAGCATATTACAAAAATAATAAAAGACATAGATTAGATGGTCCCGCAATTGAAGGTCCAGATGTAGAAAACGAATATTATATCGATGATAAGCAACTTTCTGAAGAAGAGTTTATCCAGTTAACTCAAAATTCTTAATATAATGGGTAGAAACTCTTTGATGAAGGAAACAACTAATGTGCAAACCATTCTCTTGTATTGTAACTAAAGGTAAAAGAGTATTAACTTGTGAAGATTATGATATTCATGAACACGAAGAGATCATAAAAGAGCATCATCTTAAAGATGACAAGATAGTTAATAGAACTTGGATTAGAATTCAAGTTTATCCAAAAATGTTGGATGATATACAAGACTATACTTCTAATGTTGATAATTGGATAGTTGAGGTTGATGAATGGACGACATTGACTGAGTGGTTTACCCTAAACCAAGAAGTTTATGAAGATAAGTGCAGAAAAGCTGCTAAAAAATGGCAGGATAAATGTGTCAATAGCGTTGGTGAATATATATCTAAGCTATCTATCACATTTCTTTGTGGTAAAACAGAACGTTATAATGAATATTGGCGCAATGGGCAACTATTATCTGAGAAGTTTTTTGGAGTCAGAAAATCCGATTTATTCTATAAAATACCACAGATTCTTCGCACCTGAAGAAGAATTCCTCCAGTTAACTCAAAAATCGTGATATGATGAGTAGAAACTCTTTGATGAAGGAAATAACTGATGGGCACACCTTTCTCTTGTATCGTAACTAAAGCTAAAACTGTATTAACTTGTAAGAATCCCAATATGCACTCTCATGAAGATATAGTTATAGAACATAATCTTAAAGATGTGTTTCTTGTTAATAGAGCTTGGGTTAGAATTGAGGTTTACCCAGAAGATAATTATACTTCAAATGTTGATGATTGGTATTTTAAAGTTGATGAAAAAGATACTTTACCTGAATGGTTTAAGTTAAATCAAGAATTTTATGAAAAAAAGTGTAGAAAAGCAGCTTCGGTGTGGCAAAAAGAACTTGTTGATGAGCTTGGGCAGTATGTGGTTGTAGACCCATATAGGTATCAGGGGTGGTATAAAAATGGTAAACGTCATAAATTAGATGGTCCTGCTGTAGTATCATATATGGGACGTGAAACATATTATATTGAAGACGAAGAACTTTCTGAAAAAGAATTTCTCCGGTTAACTCAAAAATCATGATATAATGGGTATAGATTTTCCTCTTTGATAAGTGAATACCTGCCGATGAAGGGGCGAGTAGGTGAAAGGTTTTAAGAATTAATGTTGTGCTCTTTAGTTAGTCTAGCCATTGATTTAACAATGTCGCCTGTTTCTAAGCACTCATAGTTCAGTCAGGTCAGAACGCATGCCTTATAAGCGTGAGGTCCCAAGTTCAAATCTTGGTGGGTGCATTTACAACAATCTATTATCTTTTTCCCAATGGCAATTAGGACATAGTAACTCTAGATTATTCTCGTCATTAATCTCTCCAATAAGAGTATCTAAAAGAAAAGACGATATTGACTTTATGTGGCAAACCTCTACATGTTTAGAATATCCGCAAATTTTGCATACTTTTTTTCTTTTTAACATTTTGTTTTGTGCATTGTCTCGAATAGACATATAGCGAGTTGGCCCGCTTTTTCTTTCTACATAGAATCTTAAAGACCGATCTTCTATATGACATCCATATGGTTTATGTCTCCCTAATTTAATACAATCACTACAGTATGTATATCTTGATCCTATTAAATTCCCACATTCTTTGCATTTTTTTGTCATCTTTGTGTCTCTCAACTTATTATTATATGTTTGAGCACATGAACTAGAACAGAATGGGTTTTTGATTTTTTTTAACCATGATGGTGGTCTATTTACTTCTTTTCCGCATTGTGTACATTTGACTATTGGCATAATATCCCCTATTATTTGAAGAGTATGTATATCTGTATATTCGACATAGTAGTTCCAAGTCCTTCTTTTATTTCGCGAAAAATTGAATTGAAAGGAACAAGACATGTCAGGACAGGATGAATATTTAGACCGCCTGCATCAAGATATGGTAATTGAAGAAGCTATGAGATCTGCCGAGTTGGATGCATGTTGTGATGAAGCAGATTATGACAAAGTAGCTTGTGATAAATGTAAACGCATGATACCTGGACATGAGCGTATGTTCTATCATGTGAAAACTGGTCAGAATATTTGCAAAAATTGTTTAGAAGAACTAAATAAAGAAAATGGGTGATTAGCTTCTTTTTTCGCGAAAAGTTATGAGATGTGAATAAAATTTTGTTATTATAACAAGATGATTGACAACAGCACCAGCGGCCTAGTCGATAGCTAGGGGACAGCCAGGAGTCTAAGTCCAAGCCCTGTGAGGGGTTCGAAGCGTAGGCTGTGACTGATCGGACCTACGCGGTGGTGAAAGCCATCAGCGCCGCAGTAACGGCGAGTCCAACGATTAAATGGGGACTACGAAGGGGCAGTACCTTCCTGGTGCTTTTTGCGAAAAGTTATGCAATGTGAAAGATTTAGGTTAAAATATCGTTTTTAAGGAGATGTTTTATGTCAACTGATATAACAGCTAATGCAGAGGACCATGGGCAAGCTCAGCGTCGTCGTTTGGTTGATGTTTTGAAGAATGTTATTAGTGAGTTAGATAGATGGAAGGGTATGGTGATCGACGCTGATATGGCTGATGATGAAGATTATGAAGATTCGGATGATATCAAAGAGGCCAAAGCACTTATTGAGGATATATCAAATGATTAGAATGCATTGGATGGAAGAGTGAATTAAACAAGGGATATCAGATATGGCTAAAAAGTAAAGAAAATGAAAGAGATATCGAAGACAGGGTTTATCGAACTAGCAAATAGCTGAAATGGAAGATGAGTAGGAAATTAGAAAGGTAATAATCATGGCAAAAATTGGATGTCAAGTTGATTGGCCAAGTAACGATCGTAGTGTAAAATGGGAAAAAGTAGAAGTTGGTGAGGTTGTAAGAATGGGTCACGACCAAACTATGGGTAGGGCATGGATAAAGCATGCCAACTGTCCTGACGTTGCTATTTGTTTGAATGGAATAGATGTAAACGGAAGCCCACATTTGGGTGGTTGGATAATTCTTTCAGGAGATAATATTGAAGTAGAAGACTATAGTAAGTCTAGAAAAGTTCTGGACGAAAAGACAATTTTAGGGATAGAATCAGGGGCTTAAAAATATTTAATGGGTCATTCTATTGATTAGTGTTGCGATGTGTAATATAATAAAATTTTGCGTACAATTTATCGGATATACTGCATTTTTTATAACAAATGTGGCTCTTTTCTCTTATGCGGAAAGGATTGATTGCACATGGTTAGTAGTAACTTCACTTGTTGGGTTCGTAGTAAGTTTTCCTCTCTTGTTTGGATTTATTATATATGGAAGAGTGAATTAAACAAAGGAGACAATTATGTCTAAAAAAGAAAAGCGGTCGTTCTATCCTCAAGGAGGACCAGGTAAATTGCCCCAGCCACCGGAGTGTAAATTAGAAAGTGAAGAGCAGCTCTCTGACAAAGATAATTTTATGCAATCGTTGTTCAGGAAAGGATTGATCACAGAAGATCAGTTAGAAAGTTAATTCATAGTTTGAATCCTGGCGGGTGGATTTTAAGGAGATTAAATATGACTGAAAAGAAAGATGATACGAATCTCGAATGTAACTATGAGCTATCTCTAAAGAAAGATGATTTGATTCGTATGATGGATTCTCTTTGGACATTAACTAACAGACCAGGTTGGAGCAACTATGAACATCATTTAGCAAAGGAATTACGTGGTAGCATATACAGAGGGATTAAGCTAGATGACCCATCTGAAAAAGAAAAGTTAATTCGAGAGTTATTGCGGAAAAGATTGCTTACAGAAGATCAGTTAGAAAGTTAATTCATAGTTTAAATACTGGTGGGTGGATTTAAAGGAGATTAAATATGACTGAAAAAGAAAATCTTGAAATTGAAATATCAATGCAGGAGGATGACTGGGAGCTTATTATGGAATTTCTTAAGTCCATATATTCTCGCCCAGGATATAGTAACAGTGATTCAGAGAGAGCATACAAGTTACGTGATCAGATACGTAAAGGACTTGAATTATGTTATACACAAGACAAAGCAAATATTATGGAAGAAGTATTGCGTAAAGAAGGACTGATATAAGAAGATCAGTTAGAAGATTAAGCACTCGTAGCTCATCCCGAAAAGCGCCGGCTCGCGAGCTTAAACCGGATGAAGTTCAACCGGTTCTCGTGAAATTAATGATCGGAGATCTAGGTTCGAATCCTGGCGAGTGCATTGGAAAGGATCGAATAGTGAATTAAGGCAACGTTGCTAGGGGTAGCTTTTCACCAGGAAAAGATTAGATTTCAGCACTAGACTGTTATCTGGCGTAACCTGGACATATAAGCTATCGGGTGCAGCTTCCTGACTGCAGCAGTGATTGTAGGTTCGACTCCTACCGTTGCCATTTTGAATCCTGGTGAGTGCATTAGAAAGGATCAAACGATATGAAAAAAAAACGTGTTGCTTATTTGCGTCTGACAGCCTGCGGACTTTGTAATCATAGGTATGTGTATCCAGTATCTAGTAAAATAGAATGTCACCATCCTAAACGCAGGAAACGTGGTTTACAGGAAGGTGTGCCAGTAAAGTGGAGTACAATCCATCGTACATGTCCTCTAAAAACAACAGTTGAGCTTGTTGGAGCAGACGAATGAGTACTCAATTGATACCAAAAACTAAAGATTCCGCTTTACCTTGTGCATTGGAAAGGATATTCTGATATGCTATTGTTAATTGCTTCTTTTATTGTGGGTGTTAATGTTGGTCTCTTGACAGCCTATATTCTTGGTAGAATCATTCTTCGTTAAGGAGCGAAGCATGACTAGTTTGATACCAAAGGATAAGAATTCTGCTTTACCTTGTGCATTAAGTGCGTGGTATGAACATGATTGTTGTAATGGCTGTCCTTATGAATGTGCAAACAATTCTATTGTAAAAGCAATCGAACACAAAGCGAGAATGGAAAAGTATAAAGAAGCTGTTAAATTAATAGGCAAGGATTTTCCAACCCTCCGAGAGATCGAAGATTGCCGCGAACAACTAGACAAGGGCGCAGCACAAGGACTGACACCAAAAAATAAAAGCCAAAGAGATACATCTTATGACAAATAAACAGAAGCCATGGATATGTCCGCTTTGTAAATCAATAGAGACAGAAGTCATTCAAGAAATCCATGCATGGATTCGAGAGGAAGAAGATAATGTAATTTCATCCAACTGTTATTGGTGTTTGGAATGTGATGCTACATGGTCTGCAGTTTTCGTATTCAAAGAGGTTCGTGATGTTGAAAAAGGAACATAAGAATTTAGTTTTCTTTCAAGGATCAATGTTATGAGTGAATCTAAATGTAAAGGATGCTGCCATGTCACTGTATGCGACTGGAATCTCAAGCACGCTCGGGCGTGTGATGACTACCAATCTCATATATGTGATAGACAGAGAGCAAAGATAGAAATTCTAGAAGACGCAAAAGGGCATTTTGAGCTTAAGGAAAAGATAGCCAGACTCGAAAGTGTGAATGGGAAGGCATTGGGATTTATAGAAGCATTATTGCAAATATATGATTCAGGCACGAAGCCAGTGATAAATGCGAATTTAGTCCAACTTGCTAGAGCTTTGATTAAGGATGCACAAGATACGTTATTAGTAGAATTAGTGAGGAGAGGATTAATCGGAGAAAATCAATTGTATAGAGAGGAATACCGCGATGAGTAAAAAGGATCAGAGAAATTAGAGGGTAAATTATGAGACTAAAAGTAGCTGAAGCTCGTTGTAACGAATGTGATCGGGTGAAGCGATTCTATGATGATGGATATAAAGATTTTGCTGGTTGGATAAGATTAACACGTGTGTGCAGCAATCGAGTTGAATTGCATATCAGTAATGCCATTACAGTGGATTTTTGTTCGTCAGAATGCCTTAAAGCGTGGATAAAGAATGGTGGATTGGAGAAAAAATAGAAGGCAATCGTCTAACCAGCGGCTTTTTATTGTAAATCTGAAGAAAAGGATGGTGAATAATGGATTGTAAAAATTGCTGCCATCTCGAAGTATGCCACCGGTATCTCAAACAAAAAGGTGTGTGTGGTGAATTTCAATATCACATATGTGATAAACAGAGAGCAAAGATAGAAATTCTAGAAGACGAAAAAGGGCATTTTGAGCTTAAAGATAAGATAGCAACACTAAAAGATCAGCGTGGGCAATTAGTGAATTTATTGGGAAGTGTGTTGAACACCTTAGAACGCTGTCATGATTGGGAATGGTACGATGAAGAAGTAGATTTTGAGTTGATTAAGAAAGCCAGATCTATGCTTAATGAAATTGGAAGGAGTGATGATAATGAATGATGTAGACTTAATCAATTTAGAGACAATGGCTCGCATGTGGGGTGAAGTAAAGATCACACATGTTACAACCCTGTTTCATAGGGAAATTCATTCCTATCAGTTATGTTGTGGAGAGCTAAGAGATGATAGGATATTGAGCACAAAGAACAAACAGGATTTGATTGTTGGTAAGTCTGCTTATACTTTAGAAAAAGCTATAAGTAATTTTATTGAGGCTGCAAGGGATAGTAAAATCTGGCTTCTGGACAAAGAGCAGGTTCCTATAGATACAGAGTCGTGAGTTTTGAGATAAGTAAGAAAATCAAGGCGGAATATGCCTGGTGCATTAATAGATTGTGAAAAGATAAGAAATGATGTTAAATGACTTAGAGCGAGCGCAAATTGTATTATCAGCAGCTAAGAAAGAATATAATAATTTTGCAAATAATGTGAGTAAATATTTAGTATTATCTGATATGGCGTTTGATGAATTTAATAATATTAATGCTGATTTTTCTGAAATGTCACGTTTGTTATTTAGAAATGTACAAAGTTCGTATATGCATTTAGAATTAATTATTGCTCGTCATTGGTATTGTGAGAGTAAGAATAAAGAAGACCGCAAATATTTTTGGGATATAATGAAGAGGATTAGAGAACAGGTATTACTATTTGAAAAGTAAATAAATTCGCATGAGGCTCCGTGGAGCCTGGTGTTGTTAAGCCATTCAGTCCATGTAAGTCCCACGGCACGAACATGGATGATAAGTTTGGTGTGGGATCCGGATTGGGGAAGCCGGACATGCGAATTTTAATTAGGCACCAGCGGCGCTGACGCCAAAGACACGCGAGGGTAGCAGAACGCCAGCTCCAAATGCAGTTTAATTTAATGGAAGGTACAACCATGAGATTAACTGTATCCCTTACGGGTGCGAGGGTCCTATGAGTCTGGAGCCCGTTCGACTCGGGCCTGGTGCTTTTAGAAAGGTGGTAATTGATGTCTAAGAAAAAGATTTCCGTAACATTAGATTGGGCTGAGTGGCATGAGGTAGATTACGCCTTAGTGATGTTACAAGCTGTGGAGGAAATAAGTATTGGGGACTCCCAAGTAGCATGCAAGAGTGCAATTCGTAAGCGTATCTCCGATCAAGTTAAGAAGGAGGAGGATGGTTGAGGGGCAGGACCGGCCTGGTGTTTTTGAAAAGGATGATTGATATACACAAAATAATGCATAAAGATATTGACGAGAAGAAGGCTATTGCCGAAAAGAAACTTCAAGCTTTGAAGAAGGATAGTTATGATGGAATTAACACCTTTTTCGGTCGTGAGTGGCTTTATGGGGTATGGCTTCCAAAGTGGTCGGATTGTTTTACGCTACTTATCGATCCAGGTAAGGCAGATAAATCGATACCACTGGAATCCATTAGAGCCTTTAACAGAATGATTGGAAATATTATTTGCTCTGGTACGTGCTTTCCACTTTCTCCTTCTAACAGGAAAGGAAAGCTACAATGATAAATGAAGTATTACAATTGATTGGAGGTTAACATGCCAGGACCAGTATCAGACAGCTATGATCCAGAGTTTAGTACAGGTGCTAATGCCGGCGACGTTCGAGAGGCGATTCAGGATGGTATACGCCGATTGACAGAGGTTTTGGGCCCGCAGTTGAAGGACATTGTTGAGGTTGCTCAGTATAGTGGGCCTGAGGCGACGCATACGTTTGAGTTGACTGAGCGAGAGGCTCGTGCGTTGCGGTTCGCGTCGCTTCGGGCGTTGGATAGTATTTGATAAGTGTAATGTGTAGGCCCGTAGTTCAATTGGCAGAACGCCTGACTCTGGATCAGGAGGTTGGATGTTCGAATCATCCCGGGCCTGTTCAAAATTTTAAGAACTCAATAGAGCATAAGTTCCACTTGTTTCACTTACAACAAAGTAAGAACCTGCCCTAGTAACATCAACTGTTATGTTTCCAAACTCAGGAATCATTATATCAACATTATTTTGTGCTGCTAGTGGAGCATACGTATATACGAGCCATCTACGATTAGGATATTCTCCTAAAACCTGAGCCATAGCCCAAACATTAAATACAACAGCTAGTGATTGTCCGGTAGTAGGATTATTAGGAAAATCAGATGCAGATGGTTCAAGACTTGTAGTTAATGCATACCATTGATTAGGAGTACTCAAATCATCAGGAAGAATAGCAACATTTTTTTGGTAAGGATGTTCTCTATCAGTGTTAAGAACAAGTTCTCCATCTCTCCAAAATTCAGCTAAAATGGTGCTATCGTGGATTTCATCAACAGGATCAAGTACTTGTTCAAACCATAGCATATCTTCATCTTCAATGTCGAATATATCTTCAATAGAAATAGGCCATCTAAAATCCCTCACAACGGTTGGTTTTGTCATCCACATTTCCCATTTTACAATAGCGCCGTATCTTTCGTAAGGAAAAGTTTGGCCCAAACCTAGCATTGTTGTAACAAAATTAGGGATAGCTGCAGTAGAAATTCCCCAATACATGTTTGGATTGACTTTTTTATACCATGCTTTGATGGCTGGCCATTTCATTACTCCGATGTTTATGGACCATCCATTATAATCAGTTAATTGGTTGGCATTAAGATAACCATCAGGTGAATCACCATCCCAAATATAAGGAGTATCATTTAATCTTGCCATAGTAGTTGTTGCATTGGTCCAACCATTATATCTTCCGACAGAAGTCATTGCAGTCTCATATCCGGCAAAAATAATTTTATCTGACCATGAGGGGAGCTGTGCTTTTATTGCCGTAAAGAGAGCAGTATATCTTTCAATCCAGGCTTCTTCAAAAATCAGTCTTGTATCTGCTTCAGAAACTCCTCCTCCATATAATGCTACAAATCTTTTGCTATCAGCAGCATTCCACCATTTAAGTGTTCGTGGTTCATTATTAGAAAGCAGTAGGACATATGGAGGGTCTGGATAAAGTGTGTGTAATGCCTGGATATAAGTTGTACTACCCCATTCGGTACCCAGTTCAGTCCATCTTGCAACCGGTCCAAAAGGTGAAACTCTATCTTCAATAACATCGCCGACAATATTAATCCAATTAGGATTATCTACTTCAGGAAGACCGGAATATGTAGAGCAACCACTTATGCCGTTTGCTAGGTCTCCATAAAAAAGATCTGTATATTGCATATTTCTTACATGAATTGGAATTCCTTTAGTTTTGATTTCGCCCCATATATCTTCATCCAATGCTAAATCCCAATTTGAGTTACTACCATCGTTACAAGGAAAATGATTTGCTCCAAGAGGGATAATATAACGACCTGCATTTAGTATGTCTAATTGCCAATCAGCGCCTTGTACCCAATGTGCGGCATATGGAAGCCCTACATGACTTATTGATGGTACCTGTTTATATGTATTTGGTCCAGTTTTTCTATTAACATAAGAGATCATGTAGGTTTACCTTTTTATTAATCGTGTTTTTGGCGTTTATTATTGATCTTTTTTAATAAAAGTGCGAAAATTGGCATAACATATTCATTTAAGTAATTACATAATTGAATCACAACTACTGAAAATCCTTTATATTTTGCGAGAATGAAAAGTTTTAGTTTTCTCCAGTTCATACAGAAAAGGTTGATATAGTAGATAGGAAAAATTTTTATGTGTGAAGTATTTTCATGTATTGTGACTAAAGCAAGAACTATTTTGACTTGCGAAAATATCAATATTCATCAACACGAAGATATCGTTAACGAATATCAACTTAAAGATGATAACCTCGTCAGCAGGACCTGGGTAAGGACACGCCTCTGTCCTGCAAATGATGATTATACTTCTGATGTTGATACTTGGGAGATGGATGTTGATGAAGAATTTACATTACCCGAATGGTTTATATTAAATAGAGAAATTTATAAAACATTGTGTAAAAAAGCTGCTAAAAAATGGCAAGAACAATGTGTTGACGAGTTCGGTTATTATATAACAGAATATACAAATGGCGATAGATTCTGGTGGAAAAATAATGAGATTTCTCGTGCAGATGGACCTGCTAAAGAATTTCATAATGGCGATGAATTTTGGTATAAAAATAATTTATATCATAGGACAGATGGTCCAGCCATGATATTCAAAGACGGAAGAAGATATTGGTTTAAAAATGGACTATTACATCGACTAGACGGTCCTGCTTGTGAACATTTAATCGGGTATGCTGCATATTGGATTGAAGGCAAAAAACTCTCTGAAGAAGAATTCTTTAAACTACAAAAGGCGAACATCTAATGTGCAAACCATTTTCTTGTATTGTTACTAAATAAAGAAAATGGGTAATGATCTTTTTTATTCGCGAAAAAGTTTTGGAATGTGAACAAGATAAGTTATAATCTTGCCTGGCGCATTTAATAAAATTTAAGGTGATAATATTGTGGTTTTAAAAAAGAAATCGCGAAAAGTGAGTTGGCATTCACAGTTTTTACCAAAACTACCAAAAAATTGGTTTATTGCAATTTTGCAGGTCTTTTCAAACAATGGCTACGAGAAGAACAGAAAAAAGAGATTAACAAATAATGCGTCACCATCTATTACTATTGATAGCGAAATTTAAGGAAAATGAAATTTCGTCACCAAAGAAACCAGATATGTATTTTAGCAATAGATATACTTGGCGAGCTGCTCGTCTTGAAGTTGAGAGTCAGCTTAAAGAATTTGATAAAGCCCATTATAAATGTTTTAATTGTGGTCAAATGATGGAGTATCGATCTAATGTGTAATGACTTAGAGTTCTATCCAGTAATAGTTAGTCCTGCTGATAAGGAATTAGCTGAACATATAGAATGGATTCAAGAATATTGGCAACAAGTTTTAAATTCATTTTTATTAACTAAGGACACTATGCATGACAAAACAAATAATAACAGAGGTTAATGCATGCCGTCGTCGCGGCCAAGCGGGTGGTTGTTGTTATTGTCGAGTAAAAGCTGATATAGATAATATAGATAATATAGATAATGATTATCTTGGATGTCATCACGAATCTTTTAAAAAGCCAAAGATGATTAAAAATTATCGAGAGTATGTTCTTATGGATAATTACAAACATATTGAGATACCAGAGTGGTGTCCGTTAGAAGATTTTGCAACTAAGGAACAATTTTTTGAACAATTTTTTTATGAATTATACGGCAAATTATCCAAGGCTAATAGAAAATTTTGCAGAGAAATTAAAAGCAAACCTGATTATACAGATCCAGACGGAGATAAACAATCGCTTAGTGGGTCTGTTCATATGGGTTGGCAATTAGCTTGGAGGAAGTTTCATAGGTTTATTATAGAAATGGAGAAAAAGAGTCCCAAAAAAGAAACAATGGCTGAGCTGGCTGCTCGACATGGGATTAATGTTAAAGAGAATAGTGATGAAATTAATTTCGAGTTTGCGCCGCCGTTTGATGAAGATGTTGGTTTAATTCATTCGCCCTTAAAAGAGATAACTTTTAAGGGAATTGTAGAACAAGAAAAACGTGCTCCTTGCTGTAAAGTATGTGGGCGTAAAATGATACCGTCAAATTGCAAATGTTTATACTGTATACTGCGGGAGTGTAACTGATGTTTGATAGACTTCAAGAAATATTACTTGCCGACCATGATGTCGGTGAAACACGGACAATTAAACGTTTTTTATTTTTGCCTAAAAAAATTAATGGTGAACGAAGATGGCTAAGGTATGCTCGTATTAAACAAATAGTTAAGGTACGCCCTGATATGACTCCAGATATTTCACATGATCCAAAAAATCCAATGATGTGTTGGTATTGGTGGAATTTGGAGTGGGACGATAATTCGTCTAAACCGCTAAATAATAAATTAGTTGTTAAATTCAAAGAACGTTCTATTAGACCTCCTATTGTATGCCTATGTGGTTCAACAAGATTTTTAGATACGTTTTTTGAGATGGGTTGGAAGTATACTTTAGAAGGATGGATAGTACTGAGTATCGGAGTATCCAATATTGCTGATGATCAAGGTGGACATGGGGCTGAAGCGATCGGTCCTGATGTTGCAGATCGTTTAGATGAATTGTATTTACGTAAAATTGATCTGGCAGATGAAATAATGATTTTAAATGTTGGTGGTTATATTGGGGAATCTACTCTTAAAGAATTAATGTACGCTCAGTCTATTGGTAAGAAAATTGTATTTTTAGAGAACGATCCAGAACCAAACAACTCTGTGGATACTTTAGGTGATAAATATGAAAAATTGTGTGGGGTTTAAATTTGCCTGGTATGACCTTTGGGTTGGTGCCTATGTCGATTGCAGCAACAGAATTATTTATGTGTGTCCTTTGCCATGCTGCCTTTTATGGTTTAGGTTTTAGAGGTATATTATGATAGATCCTAGTTACTTTTTATCTTTTAGAGATTGTCCAAAAGAGTTTCGAGATGCCAATAAGAACATATGGAGAGAACTGGAGTGGAGAACTCATGGGACTTTTGGTATTAATAAATTTCAGTATAAAGAAGTCTGTTGTATTACTTGCTCACCAGATACAGAATATAACGATAAAGTTCCTGTAGTTAAGTTAGAGCCATATGGTCTTACTGTAAGTCGTACATCTTATTTTTTTGACAGAATAATAAGTGGAGTAATATATATTGTTCAATTTGGTAGGTGTGAAGCATGTGGTGATGTATATTGGGCTTCTGGTGAGTTTAAAAGCTATGAGGTAAGTGGATGGCATCTAAAGAATAGACACAAACGTAATTTGCCAAAAGTAATTTCGACAACAAATATGGGAAAGGAAACCAAAAATGACTCTAAAAGTTAAATATAGTTCAAAACCTAAAAAACTGAATAGTATTTTAGTTAAGGATATTCTTGTTGGTACTACATTTTTTGGTCGTCATCCAATGGGTGATCGAGCTTTATGGTTGAGAACAAAAGAAGATACAATTGTATGTCTAACTGATTTTGATATAGTTATGAATGAACCAGGTTTAGAGATAGGAGAGTATGAAGAGGTTGACTCTGTACTTGATGTTCGCATGAAAAGACCAAAAGATGTGCCAGGATAACGAAAGGACTGATATTATAAGGATATTGGGCAAAAGGATTTGTATCTGATGGCAATCTCTATATTAAATGATGAAGAAGTTCAGTTAGAAATACAATATATTGAGAAGATGTTGTTGTCTCTTGTTGGGCATATGGCTATCCTCGCTGTGCCAAGATTTTTTCGTCATTCGTCTGTTATACAAAGTCTTTTGAAAGAGGATGAAATTAATGTAGAATGTGAAAGAATTTGTGATAACATCAGAAAGGACAAACAATGAATCTGAACACAGATACTAATGGGCGGGAGCGAGAAATTTTGTGCGAGCTTTTGAAAGAGTATCGTAAACTCCACGAAGGTCGGGGTTTGATACACTCAGCACATGAGGCGTATGCGTTAATGCTGCCAAAACTAGAGGCGTTTTGGAGTGATACCAAGTGTCGGCGGGCATGCCGCAAGCAGTTGATTGAAATTGCTGCAATAGCTATATCATCTTTATTAGATTTACAATTACGTCAAGGCATTAGCTCGCATGAGGGCGAGGCAATGGGGTAGTTGACAAGTTAATAACAGCATCAGCAGCGTGGCGAGTGAATAACCATGGACACCAATGACTTAACACATATAGTGATCGTTCTTCTGCTTGCTATCGTGTTTTTACTCTTTATGTGTAGAAGCCTGTTGTGTGTACAACGGCATTTAGTGAGACGTGTGAGATCGCTGGAGAGATTCCAAAAGTTAGAGTGTAAGTTGCGGCAAATTGATAGTGAGCACCAGCGGCGTGGACGGTGACACGCCTGAACTTATCTGGTGATTTAATGCAAATGGTTGGAGGATAGCCTGAACTGATGAGACATAAGGGCACTTGTGTCGAGGCAGATGAGGTTGCATTAGATCGTGGAAAACCACAAGTATCAGATGGTGTCAGAAGCTGACGAGCAGCCCGTTCGACTCGGGCATGGTGCTTTTAGAGAAAGGAAGGTGATGCCAAGTGAAGCCAATAAATAGTGGCACTATGAAACAAGCCCCGTGAGGCCCCAAGAGCGGTAAGACGCTGAGATCGAGGGCCTGGCGTTGGAGATAGTGGTAGCCGGTGGCGGGTAACCCGGCCATGGGGCTTTTATTAAAAGGATAGTATTATGCCAAAACGTAAAGACAGTGTTATACAGAAGATATTATTAGAAATGGCAGAGGATGGACGGCGTAGGCTGGATCAAGAACAAGCGGAGCTTGATGCTGCTGGGTGGGTAGTAATTATTGGAGTTGTGCTTGGGTTTGTGATTTTTTGTTGCCTTGTGATTTTGTTGTAGCCGACCACAGGGCTATTGGATAGGTCCATATCAAATACAATATAATGGAGAGTGGAATGGAAAATAAGAAGAAAGGAAGACTCAAGATCAAGAGCCTAGAAGAGATCTGCGTGTCGCCGGTGCCGACGACGATACTAGCCGACGTGAGGAAGCGCTTGGAAGACGCCAGACAGGGTAGTGTTATTGATGAGGTTGCTGCCAGAGAGCAAGAAGATTGGAGTTACCTGGCCAATAAGATTGTTGGGCATGAAGGTGATATGGACAATAACTGAAAGGATACTAATATAAGATATGCAAGTAGAATATAATTTAGAAGGTTTTCTCCGGTTTCCGCGAAAAAAAAGATATTATTAGTGAGGACAAAACAATGCCAGAACGCAAATCCAACAATTCAAGGGCAAGAACGCGTGATCGTCTATTAAAGAACATGACAGTGGCAGCAGTTGGTCGCGTAGAGGACATAACCATCCCATTCACGAATGACGACGTACCTACGTTTCTGCGCAATCACGCGGCTTTTCAGAAGGCGTCGCGTGAGGCGTGTATTGAGATCAACGCCTAAGTGACATACAGCGATCCTATTTTAGTAGAGGCTGCTATTACATATTTAAATAGTCTCCTGTCGTGTGGTATAGGGGTTATTCCACTTCCTTTTGTGGCTATGATTGAAGATGGCGGTTTACAATTCGAGTGGAATAAGCCTTTAAAACATTTGGAGATTGAAGTACTTGAAAATAATGTTATATTTCTTCAAGAGGACCTGGCAGGTGCAGAAGAAAACATAATAACAGGAGAATGTGGATTTGACGATTTAAAAACTGCACGTAATCTTTTAAAATGGTTTTTGGATTAATATTTTGCAATATAAAAAATAGATAGTTAAAAAGAGTCGTTGTCGTCCTCCATATAGTGAAATTCCATAAATGATTAAAAATATCCATCTTTATTGGTCGTGGACTTCATGGGAGTGGCAGTTTGGGTTTAAGTGTTACCCAGAACCATGGTGGGCTAGTCAATATCTATGGAACTCATGGTCTATATGTTTGGGGCCTTTAGTAATAATGCATTTTTCTTCACATAAAGAGTAAAATACCATGAAGAAAACTAACAGGTGTAAAACTTGTTTGTGGTGGAAGGAAGAGCGAAGTTATCCGAGATGTCGTGATTTGCCAAGAACAGGTATTTGTTGTCGTTATCCTCCTACACACTCTACTCGTTTAGCATGTGGTAATCAGCACAAGAATGCTGAACGCCCTCGTATGCTAGAATGTGATTTTTGTGGTGAACATTGTGACAGAAGTTAATTAAAATATATCCTTTAAAATAGGATTTTCTCCGGTTTTGTCAATTTTTATGATATAATAGATGGCGGTAACCGGCATGACTGTGCCTGGTTGATCACCAGGCGACAGCGATAGGTTCGACTCCTTCTGCCGCCCTTTCTCCGGTTTTGTTATTTTTTGCGATATAATAAATGATATTTTCCAGCGCAATCGTGAACGATTCACGCAGACGGATGAAGAGGTAGAGGCTGGCGACCTAATGCAGACCTGTTCGATTCAGGTGCCTGTTCTCGCTGTACAGAGGTTTGACTCCTCTCGCTGGAGTTTTGGCGGTGCATAATGAGGGGCATTTGCTAGCGGATGTCTCAGGTATGGCTCGCCTGGCTACAGCCCGCGAGATGCAGGTTCGACTCCTGCCACCGCGATTTTCAGAAAGGAAACAATTATGAAGTTTAACATCCAGTACGAACAACTGCCTCCTGTTTATGATGCTGTTGATGCCATCAATCTGCCAAAAGATTGGCACCTTTTTTTAGGGTATGTGCGGTTTCGGGATAGGCCAAGTGCTCCAAAAAAGAGTGCTCCAAAGAAGAGAGTACTGCTTTTGAAGATTGGTGATAATATCTATCAAGTGGGGAGTGGTCATATTTGGAATGCTGTGGATAGTAATATAGATATTGTCGGGTACGAGCCTGTTGAGGCATGTTTGACTGTAAATGCAAAGGAGCCAGTTTAAAGTATTGAATACGTCATAATTTCCTCCGGTTTCGTCATTTTTTGCGATATAATAAATGTTTCAGGAATTAAAGGAAATAACTATGAATTACTATTTTTGTCGCGATTACTCATGGGAAACAGAAGCGAGCAGGGTCGTGGTTAAGGCAGAATCAGCTAAAGAAGCTGCTTTGAAGCATTGTCAAAATGAGTTAAATAGGGGTATCTCTTTCCAGAACACCGAGGGGTTGCGTTTTAATGAGACAATTAATGCAAGGTTTACTGAGCAACCGCAAAGATGGCATGTTCCAATTAATGTCGCAATTACGTTAGGAGAGATAAGCCAAACCGAAGATCCTCCGTTTAATCCAATTGTTGAGGATATGGCTATGGTCGGTAATCCTTGTACAACCTGCGAAGGAGAAGGAATTAACAATTGTGGCTATCCTGAGATTCTAGGTGGTGTGTATTGTTTTAAAGTAAATCGGCGAATTAAGTGCTTGTCTAAAGAAGATGACGACATTAATAAAAAAATCGATGTTGTGCCTGAAAAAGAAATGATAGATAGAAGCTAATGATGGATGAAATTAATGTAGAATGTGAAAGAATTTGTGATAATATAAAGAAAATGAAAGGTAGTGATGCGAAATGAATCTGGATAAATACCTCTACGGTCCTCTAAAAGATGCAATCATATACTTAGTTGTTGCTTATAAGCAACAACTAAGTATATGGTGGTGGTACTGGCCAGCCTTTATTGGTTGGATGGCTGGGTTAATTATAGGATTGATAATTGGATTATTGCATTGACAAGAATAATAAATGTAGAAAATATTACCGATGCCTGACAAAATCAAAGATAATACATTTGTGTGGTTTCTGTTTGCGTTTGCTATTGCAGTGATATGTGTTTTTGTAGGGATGTGGAGTAAAAGCGAGGGACGATTGGATTGGTGGTTTGTTACTCAGCGCGGTCAGGTACTTACGGCTCTGACCATGTTGGGCTTAATGCTCGATGCAACAAAAAAGTAAAACCCTTAAAAGGAGATCACAAATGTTTATTTATTCGGAAAAGAAATTTGTTTCTAAATTGCCAGATCCTTTCGAAGTATTTCCAAATATGGAAAATATTAAGTTTAAAATTAGCGATAAAGATTCTACAAGTAAAGGGCTTGTATCTGTATCCGCAGCATTAGATATTGCTGATCACGAATATGGACTTAGGTTTATGTTTGAAGGAGGAATTGTTGTATTCGTACAAGACTGGACATTAGAGGAACTTATGACAAGGTTCCCTCCAACATTTGGCTTTTGGAGACATAAGCTAGGATCACCTGTAGACAATGAATATGATGTGAAGTTTGATCCAATTTTTGCAAAGAAAGCAGCGAAAAACAATGATTTATAAATGTTTAGAACATCCATGCTATACTGGCATAGAGACACCTATAGCAGATTGTCTTACATGTTGGTCAGTGTATTTTAACCATAATAGGAATGCCACTGTTACTGGAAATGATATGGCTAATGTTCTATATCTATTACATCAAAAATTGAATGGTACTCATTCAACGTTGGGTATGACTGATAATTCAACGGATTAATAAAGGCCGGAGTGGCGCTTTTGGCGACGCTAGGGACTTAAGATCCCTTGTCCGTAAGGACTTGCAGGTTCGAATCCTGTCTCCGGTATTAATTAAGAAAGGATCAGACAAATGATTAAATTTTTCATAACCTTAATAGTCTTTCTAATCTTTGGTGTAGTTCCTGCTCTTGTCGTGGCAATGATATTTATGGTGTTTGATTCTTAATAAAAGGATTGATAAGATGAAAATGAAAGATATAAAGCCATTAACTTATAATCCATGGCGGTGTCCAGAATGCGGTTACATGCATGCTCATAAGTGTTCTGGTAGAGACTTTGATTTAACTTGGTACCTGATTTGCCAAAAATGCAAAGCCAAGTGGGAAGCTACATTAGATGTTGTTAGTATTGAAGTTACACAAAAAGGCAAGGACGCAGAATGACAAATATCTATCAATCAATCCTAGATTCTGTAAGGGCCAAAAAACAATGGTATGCAAAGAGTGCTAACAGAATTATTAAATTGCAGAAAAAGAAGAATCCAAAGAGATTGTTGGACAAAAAATTAAAAGATAGCTATGAGCCTATACCAAAAAAGATTAATCCATATGAGTGTCCTGAATGTGGTACTGCTGATTGCTATGAGGAATTCGGTAGCGTTGATTATATGAAATGGGAGATGGCTTGTGAGAAATGCAAGGCCAAATGGGATATTAAATTAGCGGCTATTAGTATCACTATTACGCAAAAAGGAAAGGATACTCAAAATGAGTGATAGAAGATTTTATTGTTATTTATATAAGATAGAAGGACAAGAAGAAGGCGATTGTTTTTTAGCGTATGAAGCTAAGGATGCTGCAAAAATTTTTGCAGAAATGAGATGGGATTTTGAAGTTGGTGATAACGATATGTTCGTTGAGACTTGTGATATTGATCATGACATCATAGAGCAATGGTGTGTTAAAATTGAGGTTGTATCTACATTTTACGTTGAAAAGCTATGTAAACCAGATATATCCGCTAAAACATACGAGCCAGCCGATTCGACGCTTATCCAAGGCGACGATGATATTATGGATAAGTTGCGAGTTGTATACAGGGCTGGTTTTGCTTCTGGCGATAAAATCTGAATTGTTTTTAGTGATGTTAACAATTTGTCGGACGAATGCGTTGACAGATCCATAACTAAAGCGCTGGAAAAAGATAAATTGCTGAAAAAGCGGTGGGATATCTTTTGAAGCTTGGCGTAGATAAAATCGTTACATTCCCTCCGGTTTTTGCGATTTTTGCGATATAATAGTTGGATAAACGACGAATAATGAAAGGATGTGACTAATGGATAGACGTGAAGAGAAAACTTTTGATTGTTATTTATATAATAGCGAAGAATCAGAAGACGCTGAATCTATTCTAGCGTATACTTCTTCAGAGGCTGCTGAAACGTATGCTGCATCTTGCTGGGAGTTCGTTGAATTCCGTGATGATGAGTTGGTTGTTGCGGTTTTAGATAGGAGTTCAGGAGAATCTCACAGATGGTGTGTTGAGATTAAAATGACACCATCATTTTTTGCGAAAACTATGGAATAATAAATATGAACAGGAGTAATCATGAGCACATTGTTAGTTGAAGTATGTGAAGTATTAGCAATCGATAAGCATCCAAATGCTGATCGGCTTGCTATTGCAACGGTGAAGGGATGGAATACATGTATTTCTTTCAATCCTGATACTCAGGAGCCTGAGTTTAAGGTTGGAGAAAAATGTGTTTTTTTCCCGCCTGATAGTGTTTTGCCTCCTAGTTTAGCGAATAGTCCTGAAGATGATGGAAGATTAGGCATTGTTAATTATTGCAGCCCTGTTTTTGATAAAGATGTAGATCCATACAAGTTGATTGGTTATAGGGTAAGAGCAGCAAGGCTTAGAGGGCATCAGTCTTTTGGCTTTATTATGCGCATTGATCCTGATAAAGGAGATGACGCCAATTGGGTAGTTGGTGAAGATGTAAAAGACCATTTTGGTATTACAAAGTGGGATCCGCCAGAGAGAAGCATCCATAGTGGGTCCTTGCCGCCACATGATGCGTTTCACAAGTATACAGACATTGAGCACTATGGGAACTTTCCTACTGCTATAGAGGATGGAGATGTTGTTTCTATTACTGAGAAACTTCATGGAACAAATGCTAGAGCTGGGTTAGTTCTAGATCAAGATGATGATGGTAATGAAGTATGGATACCAATGGCTGGTTCTCACAAGACAAGGTTAAAGGAATTCGATGAAGACAATCAGAGAAGTCTATATTGGAGTGTGATGGACGATAATGTTTTAGCATTATTAAATCACCTTAAAGATAATTTTGATTGGCCAGAAAGAAAGAGATCTATCATTGTTTTTGCTGAGATTTTTGGTTCTGGTGTACAGGACATTGCTTATGGTCTAAAAAATGGTAAAAAAGAATATCGTGTTTTTGATATTGCCATTAATGGGCTTTATCTTGATTATCTTGATAAAATCTCTTTATGTGATAGGTTTAATGTTAATATCGTTCCAAAACTATATGAAGGTAGATTCTATACTGGTTTATTAGAAGAGATGTCTTCTGGGAATACTAGAATGTGTGATAAAGCAGATGCAGGTAATTTCAAAGGCAAAGAGGGTATTGTTATCACTCCAGTTACAGAACGGACTGCTGACGTAATCTGTGGCAGAAGATGTATCCTAAAATACATGAATGCAGATTATTCCGCAAGAAGTGGTGGTACAGATAGTCATTAAAATGTAAAGGATACAGATGCTACCTTCAACCGATGCATCACAACTTGAGTCAAACGATTGTCGTGGGCTAGATCACCCCGAAGATGAACATCCATGCAATGGGTGCACATCTGGTGAGCAAAGCAAAGATGGTGGTTCGTGTAGAGGTTGTGAATTTTATAAAATTCTTTCAAGAAAACCCCTTCCTTTAGGGAGGGGATGAATTGAAGTATATTGTATTATATGTGATGAAACACAAAGCATATAAATTTAGATTAACACCTAATAAAACACAATCAACTCTTATCAATAAAACAATTGGTTGTGTAAGATTAATCTATAATTGTATGCTATATGAAAGACAACAACTCTATAAAACAACCAAAGATAAAGAAGATAAACCTAAATACAAAACAGAAAAACAATATAAATTAGATCATGAATTCCTAAAAGAAGTTGATTCGATAGCATTACAACAATCAAGAATTGATTTGTGTAATGCTTATAAGAACTTTTTCACTAAACTTAAGAGAAAACAGAAGACTTCACTAAAATACAAATCAAAAAGAAATCCTAAAAACTCATATAGAACAATTAATGTAAATAACTCAATTAGGGTAGAAGAAAATAAAATCAAGTTACCCAAGTTAGGATGGATTAACTTCAAAAAATCTAGAGAAGTAGTTGGAAATATTAAGTCTGTCACAATTACAAAGAACATATTGAATAGGTATTATATCTCAGTTCTATGTGAAACAGATATAGAGTATAAACCTGAAGTTGATAAAGAGATAGGGATTGATTTAGGATTAAAAGATTTTCTAATTGATTCTGATGGTAATCAAATAGAAAATCCTAGATACCTCAGAAAACTAGAACATAAGTTGGCAAAAGCACAACGTAAGTTTAGTAAGAGAAAGAAGAACAGCAATAGGAAGTTCAAAC
>SDBU01000233.1_pt1 | contig 79852 bp, 72 predicted proteins | sample 2277071 | NCBI WGS metagenome assembly SDBU01 (sample SAMN10397929, study PRJNA504765) | marine sediment metagenome | isolation source: marine sediment core GS08_GC12, 126 cmbsf | place: Arctic Ocean: Gakkel Ridge, Loki's castle | collected 2008 | reverse complement strand
CTCTTCGGTGGTATCATCAAAGTGAAAGGTCACGTTCCGCAACACGACCCTTCCACCGTGTCGAAGGAAAGAGCGAACCAATTCTTCACGAGGAGCAAGGAACTCGTCGGAGTCCATAGCACAGACAGTGAGATGCAGAAGCACATCATAATCCACCATCTCCTTCACCTGAGCGCGACTAGGGTCAAGCCACTGGCGAGTGAAAACAACAGGAGTTAGATCCATCCGATGCTCTATGTCGCACAAATCAAGAGTTGGTTCCCATGCTAGACTGGGGTCTCCAATGACTCCATTCCGTACCCAGCTCCTTTTACTTCTCTTCCTTGCCTTTCGAAAATCATCCTTCAAAACCTTCTCATCGATTATCTGAGGGACAGGAGTGGAGAAGTCAGCCTTGAGCTTCTTGAAGGAGAAGAGAGCATAGCATCCCCACGGACAACCGTAGAACTCCCCAGTTTCCTCATCCATATTAGTGAGGGCACCCACACACCCGTACACTGGGTCCACGGTGTTCCACTGGTTCTTGGGATTCCATCGAACACGGGCAACCCTTCTTCGTACAATTCCCACGGGACCATCGTAATCTATCCAGACCTCAGCACGCCTGCGAGATGGATTCAGACCAAGTTCGATTGGAAATGCATCAGGATTGATTTCCCAGAAGTATCAACTGTACGAGAGCAGATACGCAAGACTCCATGATTACAAGCCTTGGAGGCCGTGGAATAGATGATGAACAGAGTAATGATTTATTCACTGATGATTTCTTAAGGGGTAGGTCAAATCTATGAAGGCCAGCGGAAAGCCAATATCGGAGAAAGAACCTCCACTTTATTGGGGTACTAACAAAGGAGAGGTAATCTTAGCCATTGTAAAAGCTGGAAAGACACTCACAACAGAGCAGATAGTTAAGAATACGAGGTTAAGTTTACCTCAAGTGAAGACGGCAACTACAGAATTGTATCAGTCAGGTGAACTTACTTTCGATTATGATGATTTTACATTCAGAGTAAAATTGGAGCTCTACAGAGATTATCGCACCTTTATCACCTTTAGAAAGACAAAATCACAAGAAGCAAAGAAGATAACAGAGAAAGAACCTCCAACTTCAAAATTAAAAGGGGAAAAAGTCGGGAAAACGACGAAAATACCAGATGAGGTAATCCTTCGCCTAACCTACCTCCGTGGTGTTGGTATCAAAACAGCAAAACAGCTTGTCCATGCAGGATATGAAACAATTGAGAAAATCGCATCAGCCAACAAATATGACCTTGCGAATGAACTTGAGAAAATAGTTTCCGAGTATGTATCAGTATCAAGGGCAAACAGTCTGATTCTCAAAGCCCGTGAGGTGGTCAAAAAGATTGAGTCTGGTGAGTTATCTTGGGAAGAAGTGATGATGAGCGTACAAAAAACACGCCGTCAGATGGATGCACTGAAAGGAAAAATACCCCCTGAAAAGAAAAAGACTTCACTCTCAGGAAAGATACCAGATGAGGTAATCCTTCGCCTAACCTACCTCGATGGTGTTGGTATCAAAACAGCAGACGAGCTAATCTATGCAGGATATGGAACAATTGAGGAAATCGCGTCGGCCAACAAATATGAGATTGCGACTGTTGTCAGGTATTATTCAGTATCAAGGGCAGACAGTCTGATTCTCAAAGCTCGTGAGGTGGTCAAAGAGGTAGAGTCTGGTGGGTTAACTTGGGACGAAGTGATTGAGATAGAACGTCGTAAATGGAAAAAGACACCAGAAAAAAGACAAATGGAAAAAGAGACTTTCAAACCTCAGCTGAGGTCAGAGTGGGAAGAAAGAGCAGAGAATCTCAGAAGGGAGATTCGAGGTGGTCAACGAACCTGAAACGAAGCCGTCATAACCTTCAGTTAATCTAAGGAAACGTGCCCATGAACCTCACTCAATACATCCAATTTCCTCGAAGGAACTCCCTCTTCTCCCTTGAGCAATTGCTTCCGAAAGCGCATCTTCAACCATTCTTCCAACTCCTGTTGAGAATGAAAACTCACCTTCACACTGGACTCCTCACTGTACTCATAGACCTCGACCTTTGCACCATTGCGCTGCTCCTCTGGAAGACTGTCCACAAAGACGAGAGCCTGACTTATCTCTTCCCACCCAGTGAGGGTTTTCCCCATCCACTGACTCAACGTAGTATCTGATGATTGATCTGGCACGGCGTTCTACCTACGATTCTTCTGTGAGTATGTTCACGCTGAGTAGCTTAACCTTCTATCTCGGAAGTTCCGAGCTAACCTATTGATTTAGTACGGTGAGATTTATAGGTGCGTATTCAGTAATTCAATAGAAGGTAATGCGGTCAGAAGTAGAACTCAATACACTCCGAGATGATATGATAAGTAGGTGTTTAGCAGGAGGTCATATCCTATTGAGAGAAATTAGAGGATATCTTGACCAACCTATTCCCTCTGGGGCGGGCCCTCTAGAGAGGGAGCGTATTGGAACTACTTTAGATATGTGGTCATTTATCATCGATTTAGTTGAGCAATATGAGAGTCAGGAAAATGATGCTATTTGGTGTCAACAGAGGAATCTAATCGAGGAATTCATTTCGTGCCTGATTCCAGAGAATATCTTTCCACTTGTGGTGAAGAGCGATATAGTGAAAAATATAGATCCTATCTTCACAGATGACTGGTTCTTTCTACTTGATTCACGTTGCGTATCGTCTATCTCACATTGGTGCCTATGTTCACATGAAGCAGCACACCTTCCAGATGCGTATCCTACTGAACCAATCTTCGCTCCAAACCTGACGCTGAGTTTACATGTACATGCTGAAGAAATTTGGTCAGGGGAATTTCCGAATACAGGGCCAGGTTGGTTCACAGAAATTCTATGCGACCTCTGGGGTTGTTATCAGACAGGACCAGCGTACCTTTGGGGAGCCATTGAATACTTCCCTTCTGCATCTCCTAATCTTGATAGTGGGGATTTGTTCCATCCACCTCCCAATCTTAGGTATGCTATGATGTTCACGCTTCTGAAACATCTAGACTATCCAACCGAACTCATCCCTCAATGCCCTTCGTTAGCAAACCTTCTTCCATCTCTCAGTATAGAAGACCCAATAGGCGATTTCAGTAGCATAACCCCTGATTTATTCCGGAGAGAATTGATAGATTATGTAGAACAATTATCGAGAGTTTTGTTGAATGACGTTCAGAATAGGAAAAGTGAGATACTTCAGAGCTATGATCTATTGAGTAGTGATAGAATCCTTGGAACAGACCTTGTAGCTGATATTTCAGCCCTAGCCATCTTTTGTATGGTTCAACGTCGTGTTCTACTAACTAAAATCATTGAACAATATCTTCAGTAGAGAATACGAAGAATCATTTCACTGCAATGACCATGACTCGCGGTTGAATAGACGACGAATCATCTTTTCAAGCACAAAGTGAATAGTTCCGAGTACATGAACAGCATGTTCTTCATCTTGGCTCACACACAAGGAATTGAAGCAGTAGTGACTGGAATCCACTACAATTTCATCTCCATTCAAAGGTTCGCAATATTCAATGACTTTCTTAACTAGAGATTTCCAGTCAGCTATTTCTTCAGGACCCTCACTAAGTATTTTCAATGCCGCTATACTCCCTCGTGAAGCATTGTCTATAGTTCTAGCTACATATTCATCCAACAGTTCTATTGACGCCACTTTTGAACATAGATCGTTTCGCACCTCTTCTTCATAGTTACCAATTCTGATTCGAGTTGCTGGAATCTCAAGTGTTAGGTGAGTTGTCAAAGGCTGCAGTGATTGTACTTCTAGTAGAGCATCCATTGTACATTCAGCAAGTACGGGAACATCAATACAAAGGTAGAGATTGTCACTCTCCTTTCCTTTACAGTGGTACGTCAGTACAAAACGATTGATTTTCTCAATTTCTAAAAGGTCCAATAATGGTCCTCGAAAACTATGATGCCATTTCTTTTGATCTTCTCTATCACCATAGAGATGTATAATCAAGTACAACACATATTCCTCCAGAACAATCCCCGTAACCACGAAATTCAAGGTGGGCCACGCCAGCACGAAATGGTGATCTCGTTATGACTCAAAAGAGACATGCGCTGACCTGACCTGTGTAATCAATCACTTCTCAACATATGTATCTCGGTACTCTATTTTAAAAATTTCCAGATAACGTAAAGTAGTCCAATTACACAAACAATTCCGAGTAATATGAGGTTTAGAGGATTATCGAACCAACCATTAACCAACTCGACTTCAACTATGCCAAGTTGTCCGCTCATCTTTCCCAGAGTATCATAGGCTTTCAGATAGACTGAGTAGTTTCCATTCACCCAGTTGTATGTCTTCCAAGTGAAGCTTCCCTCGAACATATATCTGACATCCAACTCAGAGTTCATCATTGTGTCCACAAGAATATCATCAATGTAGAGTTCAACCTTCTCTACTGGATAGCAATCGTCGAGCACTTCGAACTCAATGGTTACCTCCCCTGTTAAAGGACCTTGAAGTGTAGTCATTGATATCAACGATGGAGCTTCTGTATCAGTCCTGATAACAATGTCAATCTCGTCCTGTACACCAGCATATGCTGTAGATATCGCATTAGAGAAGTACACATACCATGTGTCTGTGTCAGGAGCTTCAAAATTCCAATAATACCATCCTTCCTCTATCCGAGGATAGTCATGAATTTCATGGGCTGTTGTCGCGGTTCCTGAACTCTGCACTTCTTCATGACCAAACTGGTCAACGATGAAGAAGTGTATTCCATCACCATTATTGATCCTTAACCATCCCGCCATTGCCTCATCTTCATTAAGGTCAACAGAAAAGTATCTTGCAGAATATGCAGGTACAACATAATCATTCTCGTTATAGACTTCTGTTGCATCAACTCCGGATGTATTTATTGTCCCATAGACTAGGAGGACAAGAACTATTGTCACTAGGAATAAACGTCTATTCGTTTCTCGTTTCATTTTCAAATCCCTCATCTGGCTTCAAGCGATGTTAATACATTTATTCATGCTTACATTAATTGAAGCACACTTAGTTTACAGGACCTTGTCAAATAATAAAATACTCTTTCTCGGATACTCCGAGCTAATTGTAATATGTTGGAAAATAATAGTAGTTTGTGTACTCATAGGAGCAGACACTATCTTCTATCTCGGAGTTTCTAAGGTTTCATTCAGGTGCGGAGATCGCACTATTTCATGGGAGGCGTAAACTCCTCTTCTAGATCATCACCCACATAGTGGTCTTCAATCTTCACGATTAGTCTGTTAGTGGTCATTCTTTGGCACTTTTGGAAGGAGAACCAGCTTTTTAATCGCTATAAAATACTGGTAAAAATCACCCTCCTATCCATTTCTCTTAATGCTAAGGATTTTACCAAAATCTAGATACAAATGGATTCAACAGCGTTAATGAATCTTTCAAGCTCGCCTTCATTAAACTCCTTCCTCCTACCCCTCAGAACGAAGAAATCATCGATGCCATACTTTGAAAGAGTATCTCTGTACTCGATATGTTCCTGGAGTGTATACTTGTCAGATGTAATGCAGAAATACAACACACTTACACCTGACTCTCTCTTGAGTTTTAGGAAATCTATCTTAGTTGCTTCAAGCTTTTTATTGAAATCGCTTCTGATGGCAAAAACTGCTTTGATCTCGATGGCAATTCGTGCCGCCTCTGCAGGTATGACAACTATCTCGCCACACTTGAATAACGGAGATGCAATCCTTGTATCATAAATAATCACATCTAGCTGAGAGCTGCTCGTCTGATCCTCAAAGACAATTTCACCATAGCCGACCCGATAAGGACTCTCAGACCCTAGTATCCGTCTAAGCATTTTTCTCAGATGTTGTTCGTTGCATGCCCCTCTTAAGCCAATGTTGCGGATATTTTCCGTGATTTGTTTTCGATACTTCAATATATCTTCTTGATCCTTTCTCCAGTTTGAACCTGTTGAGGTCATCAATTTCACCAACCAAGTGCTTACGTATTAAAGCATAGTAGCAGCTATATATCGCTTTTTCAGAGAGCTAAACAGGGACATATCTATCCTTTATAGAAAACTCATAGAGGGGAATGATATCATTCACTTGCTTGAATTTGTGCACTTTTCCTTTAGCAGACTGTCCACAACGACCAAGGCCTGACGTATCTCTTCCCACCCAGTGAGGGTCTTCCCCTTCCACTGACTCAGCGTAGTTTCTGCTGATTGATCTGACACGGCGTTCTACCCACGATTCTTCTGTGAGTATGTTCTCGCTGAGCGGGATAGTCTTCTATCTCGGTGAGTCCGTGCTTGTTGATTCTAAAGGAGTTCCAAATCGATGCCCATCTGTGTAAATGCTTCTTCAACTTTATCCACAAGGTCACTTTTGGACATTCCACCATCCTCGAATAGAATCGCTAGTTTTGTCGAACCAAACTTCGTCTGTAGAAGTCGAATGACAGATAGAACATCCGAAAGTTTGTCGTTTGGTAGTCTGAATTTCAGATGGAGTTTTGTAATCTCATGTTCAAGGATTGGTTGTCCAGATTCATCAACTTGAACTTCAGATTTTGTATCTGATTCATCATCAGCCACGAGAACATCCTGTTCAGTATCGACAACCACCTGACCTTTCTGTTTAATACATAATTCTTTGGACATTACTACCTCGTTATCGGAGAGTGCCACAGATGGTGGTTCCTTGAAGTAATGACATACAGGACGGTTCTCAATCATTGCACCTAGACCAAATAGACCTGCATTGACTCCTTCCTCAATGCATCTCTCGAATACTTCTTTGCTTACAGGCCGGGGTTCACCTGGAGTTCTAAGGGATGATTCGTAAATATTCTCAGAACTCACAAAATCTACTTGCCCCAGATATTTCTTCTGCAACACAAGAGGAGCTATCTTCTCGAGGATATCCCTATTTTCTCGAAGTCTATCATACACCCGCTTTGCAAAACCAGTGGTATCCCCTGGCGTTGGAATACCGAAATCGATTTCTGATGTACCTTCCTTTACTGGTACTGAAAGTTTTCTATAGAGCCTCTGCAAAGCTTCAATTTGTCTCTTCTGGCGTTTTCTGAGTTCCTTCTTTATATCATCCTTCTGATCGTCTGAGAGGTTCTGAGTTTTGTCTCCCAACAGTCTTTCGTAAGCCATTATGTGTTTGATAGTGTCATTGAATCCAACTCTCTCAGTTTCCTCGGGATAGAGAAAGAAGATAGTATTCCTATACACTCGTGGAGTTTGACCCTTGTTCTTGAGAATCTTATCCATTATTTTCTTACTCTTCTTGTTCAGTATCACGAGTTTGAGAGATGGGTTATCAGGAATGTTAGAGGGTTCTTCCTCCCAGAGGAACACCCTTAGTGGTCCGCCATCAATGTTGTTCTCAAGAAGCGTTTTCTCGGTTTCATCCACTTCCTTACTGCTGATGTTATCCATGATAGTGAGAACGATACGGTTGATGTTTGGTTGGTTGCTGAAGAAGTGTTTCTCATTTACACTCTGAAGGAAAAACAAATGATCTTCTAATTTGTCAATGGCTTCTCCCACTGCACTTGGTGGATTACCGAGAACAGAGGCACAACGTTTGATATCTCGTTTTGTAGTTCCTCTTTCAGGTCCGCCTGAGAAAGAATGAAGAAAAATAGTCGTAGCTGCTCGAACTCCAAGCCCCAGTCCAACATAAGATCGCCCCATCTGCTTATCGACTCTACGCGCATTGGATTTTTTGTTGGTTATGTCTGCGTCAATAATACCATTATACTCCTGTCCAATATGTTTCAAGAGCTCATGCCGAATGGTTTGATTTGCCAGGTCAAAATCTGAAGGACTTATGTACGGCTCCTTGGATTTGGCCATTGAAGCAATAACTAGTGAGAGGAGTCTTAGAACTCCACGGGTTCGTTGAAATGTTGGATAAGTGCCCCATCTATGATAGAGCATATCCACAACTTCGGGAAGGAATGGATATGATTTCAGGAATCTATCACGGTACTCTGATGGCTGTTCTCCCATTGGAAGCATTTTGTCTTCGTCTGCAAATTCCACAAATTGAGTAACAACTTCTTTCAGTTCATCCTCTTTGATATTCTGGAATAATCTAGCACGGATTACACTGGTAATCTCAGTGTCTTGCACAGGAGTGTAAATCATCTCTACTCTCCCAGATACTTTCTGAAGCTGCTGGAATTGCCTCTCAGCCAGTTCATCATATCGTTCTAGAGCACTGGATGGAAGGGTCATAACTACGCATAGACCTTTGATATTCCCTGCTAACTCGGTCAATTCTTGCATGAATGCCAAGGTTTGGGCTGCCATAGTGCTATCACCCACTGTAACTCCAGCTGCCTTTGTCACATACTCTAATACTTCATCCATCAATATCAGGACTGGTTTATTTCCTTCGATGACGGATTTGAGAACTTCTTTTCCAGGTGCGGTATTCTCTGACATCTTTGAGATTGAACCAGTCAACTGTTTCTCAATCATACCCCAGAGAGTAGTTCTTGGGTCCAGTGCTGTACCAACAATTACTACTCTTTTCGTATTCCACTCTTTGGCTTTATGATACAGTGCGATTAGAGCGTGAGTCTTTCCTCCTCCAAATGGTGTCTGAAGTTGGATGACTGCATCTCCACCCTTTCCTTCTAGTCTTTTTTTCACAATTTTGAGTATATTTTCCAGACCCTCTGTGACGAAAGTCTTTCTGAAGAAAGTATCTGCATCTTTGTACTCATCCGGCCCCTCATTATTACTGACTTCCCAAAGATCTGCTGCGAAGACATCCATGGTCAGTTTTCCATCAATGATATCTTCGTGTGGAATTGCTATTGTATGAAATGGCTTCATTCTAATGTCTCCTGTTCATATCTATCTTCAGATTGATATCCTGTTCTTCCCGCAAGGAATCCATCAAGCAGTTTCTTTTCTTTGTTTTGTGTTGGTAGGGTTTCAGAAATTGCTTGTGCAACTCTCCAGAACATCTCACTATTCTCTAGTTTCTTCTCAGTAAGTATCTTTGAAATCTGTTCCTTACTTCCTTTTTCCCAGAGAAGAAGAATATAGTGGAGGATATCAATAAGTAATGTGCTATCTTTGACATCTTCGATTTTTCGTTCTTTCGGACCCACTACTTTGATGAATTCCTTTTGTTTTCTGATAAATGTTCTTTCACCCCATTGATCAGTTAAATCAATACCGCAGCTCTGTGCGAGTTTTCTGGCTTCATCAAATTGAATCTTTGTCACATTGTAATTCCATCTATAAAGTAGATAAAATCGAGTAAGTGGAGAAATCTGTGTAGAGAAACCATTTTGAAGAATTTGCCTAATCGCAAAATCTGTTGCCATTTGACGAACATCATCGAGCAATCTATCAGCTCGGATAGTAGTTCCTTCATAGTCTATGACTTTTTCATATTTTCCAAAAACTTCAATTGCTGAACCAATTGCAGCAATAAAGAAATCAGCACCACCAATATCTTCACTCCATAGCCTTTCAAGTTTCTCAGTTAAATAAGATTCAAGCTCCTTTTTGACATCTTTATAAATTGCAGTTGTGTTACGTTCTATCTTCCTTGCGACAATATATATTGACGAGGCTAATGCGGCTGATTCCCTTGCCCTAAGACGACCAGTCATTTCAGTATGGATTGGCCAAGCACCTGTAATAATCAGACCTGAATCCAAAAGGGAATTTATCAGTGTTTCCCACCCTTTCGTTGATTTATGTGCAAACACAATTATGGTGACACCTCCTGATTTTAGAACCCGATGAATCTCTTTGAATGCCTTGCTTAGGTTTTCTTCAAAGAATTGCTTTCCCTCATTAAATCCACCTGCTCCATGAGAATAGGCTACAATTTCATTCTTCTTTGGAGAAAGCGGTGTAGAAAATAACTCGGGATAAAGGTGTCCCACTGTTCGTTTTGCCCATACGTAGTAATAATCGGAAAGATAGGAATATGGTACATTGTCATAATAAGGGGGATCTGTAAAAACTGCGTCAAAATAACCTGAGGGATACTCTAGGGCTGTTGCAGATGCCTGTCTGATTTCGACATCTATCGGATTCTTAGGAATATCGTAACTCTTTTCAATTACTCTCAGAATCCAATTCAAGTTTGTACGCCAACTAAATGATGTAGCAAAGGGAACACTTTCGACATAGTCAAAAACCATTGCAATTGCTTGCCTTTGCATTGCTGGTGATATTTTCTCACCAGTGACATGCCAATAACCAAGTGTTGAACAATAGGCTGCAAGTCGGTCCAAATTCAACGCAAGATAGGTGACTATTGCTTTTGCGTATTCGGATTCCTCCTCTAAACTTATTTTCGAGTATGCATCTCGTATTTTATCAACAAAAGTGATCAGTGTAAGAAGCTGTCTGTCATTGAACATATCGTGCCATTTTTCAAGTCCGTAATTTCTATTTGAAAACGCTCTTTCTGCACCCGGACCTCCACCTTTCGGTGTTTCTTCATTAGGAAGAGGTGTAATTCCCCATTTCTTTTCCAGCAATTTACTTTTCTTGATTAGTTCATCTTTTGTTTTGTTGAATGGTATTAAATCTGATTTGCCAGCAATTCGATAGGATTTACCTTGACCTTTCTTCGAATTAATTATTACTAATAACCTAGATCCAGTCTTTTTCTCTTGAAACAATCTTCTTGTATTATCTGAATCTATTGTTGAACCACATTTTGGACAGGAAACAGTCGCCCTTGATATTGTACCTTCATATGGATCGAAATCTGCGGGTATCTTCTTAAGATTAGTGCCCACAATTTCAAACACAATTTCGTTATTGTCTACAGTTGGATACAGAGCAATTTCTTTCTCCTTTTTCCTTGCTAGCCAATATTGTTTCAACAATGGAATTTCTATTGAACAGGATGGATTTTGGCATGTGATTGTTCGAGCCCAAAGAAATCCAACAGGAAAATCATCATTCTTTTTAACATAATATTCTTGAAGTTCCTTTCTAGCTTCACCTTCAACCCATTTTCCCCAATACAGTACATCATCAAGGAGTTTCTTTCTTGAGGTTTCAGCAAAGGACTCTATATTTAAAGAAGATTCTAAATTACCATATCTTTGAGGATACTCTAGTAAGCATTTCTGGATTAAAACAGAAATCGGGTTTAAATCAGAAGAATGAACCTCACAACCCAATCGTAGGGCTTCAAAAGGAATTGAACCGCCCCCCGCGAATGGATCTAATATCTTTGGCGGTTCTTTATATGTTTCAAGGATTTTTCTTCTAGCTTCATTGATTAATCTATGATTTGTTGAATTAGTCCATTTTGAGAGATTAATAATGAACTCGCGTTCTTTCACCTTTTGTTTATCGTTGATAGGTGGTTCTACTAGAGCTGCATAAGCTGTTGTTCTTGATGAAGCAAGCGGTCTGCGAGCCCACCAGACATGCAATGTTGATGGATGTCCATGTCGAATACTTTTCTCTTTTGATGACTCTACACCAACTTCTTTCACAGGAAAGAAGTCTTCAATGAGTCGTCGATTATATTTCATCTATCCCTTCTCCTTTTGCTAGGATAGTATCAAGGGGTATCTTGTATCTCACCAATTCCTTGAAATCTGAATCCAACAGGGTTTCTGTTGGGTTTTGAATTATGGTAAGTTGAGGTTCACTTGATGTATTAAGAACTGCATAGATATAGTAATCCTCTTTGAATCTCATTGCCTTAAACCATTCATTTTGTGTCAATACTATCTCCCCCATCTGTGCCCTTGCTTTAACCTCGATGTATCGTATCTCATTATCCTTTCCAGTTGATCGAACATCAAATCCCACGTTCTCTGCTGCTACATCGACAGGAGTTCGTCCATTATCCAATTCATACTGCATTGCTACCTTCATACCAATGAGCTCAACCTCTTTGTCAGACTTCATGGATGGAGAGACTCCAACCTTTGGAACTACACGTATTGCACCGATATATCTAGGCGTAGACATGGTCAACGCTTTTTCTTGTTTTATTGTCGTTCTCAATTCAATTCGTGCAATTTCATATTGTTTCTTTCTCTCAGTCTTATTTCGAATTACTAATCCAACATCTTCTCCTTTATTCAAACGCTTATCAAGCTCGATCAATTCACCGTCCAATCTATGAATGAGATATTCTAGAGATGCTAGACCATATTTCTCTTTGATTTCAGCCTGCCTCTTTCTCTCTTCTAAAATCGTCCGTTGATATCGTTGTAATTCCTCAATAACTACAGGTAGTGTTTCTCTCTTCAGAGATTCAACATCTATGTTCTCGGAGTCACTCTTTCCACCTTCAGCAAGGTCCCACAATATTGTTGGATTGATCCGCTCAAACTCGTTTCCATGGATTGGCTTGAACAACGTAAACAAGCGAGAACCTGAAGTCCTTCCCTTCCCATCTTTTATCTCTCCTTCGAAGAATAAAACCAATCCGTCTAGATTACCATCTGGGTCTGTAAAACATGCCCCTCGGTGAAGAATAGCGGCAGTTTCATCTTCTATCCAAGTCATTGCCGCCTCAAAGATTGGATGACCGAATGAGATGAACTCAGATTCTGAATCTGTTTTGTAAAGTTTCTTGTCAAATGTAGCCTTGTTGTATCTCTTTTGTACAGCTCCATGAAATCTCCTGAAGGAGTCACTCTCCGCGACTCTTCGTAGATCAGTAGGAACATTCTCAATAGTCAAAAATCCATCTTTTCGGTCCTTTATACGCCCTCCCAGATGGTCGTACACTTTTCTGAAGAACGCTTCAGTGTACTCTGGAATGAGTTTATGTTCCTCAGCTTGTGCAACCATCTCGTTTATCATAGTAAAATCGATGAAGTGGGTTGCGAGGCTTTCCCCAAGTTGTTTCTTAACGGTAGAAACATATTCTTCGTCCACAGTGATATCTAATCCTTTCAGGATCTCATTGATATTTCTCGAAGTAGTTACAGCCTCTTGCAGCAGGTCTGAGAGATTAACTCCATATAGTGGTGTACTTAGAACATCGTACACCTTATCACTTCCTAGAGCTGAACGAATCTCTTCGAGCTTCTCGAATAACTTAGTCATGACACGACCTTCACGAGTGTCCCTTGCCACAAGGTTGAAGACAAATACTTCTCTTGTTTGACCATAGCGGTGGATTCTCCCCATTCTTTGTTCGAGTCGATTTGGATTCCAAGGAATATCATAGTTTATCATTAGGTGACAGAACTGAAGATTGATACCTTCACCAGCAGCCTCAGTTGCGACAAGTATCTGTTTTTCTTGCTTGAAGGCTCCTTCAGATTTTATTCTATCTTCAAGTCGCATTCCACCATGAATTGTTGTGAGTGAATATCCCCAACTTAGAATTCTTCTTTCTAGATAGCTAAGAGTATCCTTCGCTTCAGTGAAGATAATGACTTTCTCATCCGGGAAATCGATTTTCAACTCATCGAGAGTTTCTTTTAATTGTCTAAGTTTTAATTCTTGGTCATTTCGCATGATGTCATCAGCTGATATCATCAATTTCTCAAGTGTTCTAATCTCCTGTTTCAATTCCTCTCGATTTTCCGCAACACTAAGTGTTTCCCAGATTTCCTCCTCTTGCCATCTGTCCTCTTCACTCATGTCTTCAATTTCATCAAGATCAAAATACCCTTGAGTTTTGATTTTAAAATCTTCAACTGTATTCAACAGTTTCTCTAGACGTTCTTTCCTTCTCTGAAGTGATCTATACAGAGCATACATACTTGAAGCAAAACGACGTTGTAGAATTATCAAAGCAAAAGTGATGTACCTTCTCTTATCCTTTGTTAGTGCCTTGTTATAGTGGGTGACAACATAATCATATAGGTCATTATAGAGTTCTTTCTCTTTGGGTGAATCAACACCTAAATTGTATCCAATCGTTTTGACATGTCTTGGAACAAACAGAGGAGTGCCATCAAAATTTTTCAAGTCTTCCTTCACTCTTCGAATGAAGAGTGGATTGTCTTTATTGTCAATCGATTGTTGAAGCATTTCTGTTGTAGCAAAGAATCCCGGTTCGAGAAGGTCTAGAAACAATTGAAAGTTTTCTGGGTCTCCTTTATGGGGTGTTGCTGTCAGAAATAGTAGGTGGTCTGTAATCCCCGATAGAATCTCTCCAAGTCTATATCTTGATGTTTTACTTAATTTATCGCCATAACGATATGCACTCATTTTATGAGCTTCATCAACAATAATTAGATCGTAACTGGCTGATGACAGTGATGGTAGTATAGTATCTTGTTTAGCAAAATCAATTGATGTGATTATTTGATTCTCTCGTTCCCACGCATTCTCTCCAAAGAATGAATCCAGCGTGTGTCGGTCAACAATTCTGAAAATCTCTTCGAACCAATGTTTCATCTCTCTATGCCATTGAATCTTTAAATGACCTGGAACTACAATCAATATTCGCTTGACCTGATGCCGGAGTTTCAGCTCTTTAATGATTAGTCCTGCCATTATTGTCTTTCCTGCACCTGGATCATCCGCAATTAGAAAACGGATCCGCGGAAGGTTGAGGATATATCCGTAGACTGCTTCGATCTGATGAGGGAGGGGGTCTATTTTTGAGATATTCACCGCTAGAAGTGGGTCATAGAGTGATGCAAAACGATATCTTTTTGCTTCAAGACCAAGAAAGACCAATCTTGGGTTGGCTGCAAAGTCCGAGCTAATAGATGATGCTGAAAGTGAATCAAATTCGTCTTTTGACAGAATTGATTCTACATGTATATGAGTAGTTAAATATGCTCCAACAATTCGAACATATTCTCCATAGTCTTCTACTAGTTTGAGAACAATCGGTTCTGGCCAACGGTCACTTTGGATCACAGTGCCCGACCATTTTCCCTCCAAGTTCATATCCCAATTCCTCAAAATTACGAGCTTACTTCCATGTTGAAAAACCTGCTTATCTTGAAATACATGCTAGTATCCTTCTGTTCATTATGGTGAATTTTCAAACCATTGTACGAGCATCTTCGTTGGGGGTATTTTGATATCTTCAATTATCTCATCGATTCGGTCATGGATTTCTTCAACCATCTCACGGGAATCCCTTCGAGTCCATCGACCAACTTGTAGTCTAACTTCTAGACTTTCAACCATTTTCTTTGTAGTCTTGAGTCTAGTAATCAACCCGTTGAGTTTTCTCATATATCTCTGATTGATATTCTTAAGTACATCATCATCTCGACCAGCCATCTCCATGTAGTTTGTAACCTCATGCCATTTCCAATGGCAGACAAAACACCTTATACCAGCAGCTGAGAGAATATCCATCATTTCTTGTTGATTTGGTTTGACAGAATCGTTATCCCCCTTCAGTTCTACTCCCGCAACTACACCATTCTTCATAATGAGAAAGTCTGGCCATCCACTGCGAACGACTGTATATCCATTCGCTTCAAATTCACTCTTGAAATCTTCTTCCTGCAAGTTCATTGAGTCCACTTGGTTCTATTTCTAATGTTTATTATAAAAGAACATCACTCGGAATTTCATAGATGTGGGCGCATTGATAGGGTGGCGAACACACAGTTAATCGTGGTAGGAGGGGGGGAGTTTCGTAATTGAGGGCATGTACGAAAAACTAGACTGTGCATTCGCCGTTGATTCATACCAACTCCTACTCACATATCTATCTGCGACCTTCCTAATAAATCCATCAGAGAGAATCACAGTTTCGACCAAAAGGTGAAGCAAGTCGTTCATTGGGCGTCATAGGTGCGAGTATTCCGTTCAAACGACGGGAAATCATGCCAATTCCCGTTCTTTTGACGGGTAGAACCGCTCAAAGGGCTGTTCTCTCCTTGGTTAGGCTTATTATAACAAGTATCGAGTATATCTTTGGTGAATGAGTTCTTGCAGACAGATTTTGTACAGTCCCTTCTCGAACAGGCAAACCTTCTGAGTCAGAACATCATGGCTCTGTTCCTCATCATTGGTCTGGTTGCGTGGGTGATCTATGTCGTTGCCAGTAACTTTGGTGACTTAATCATGGAAAAGATACGAGCCTCGTAAATAACGAGCGTAGATTGTTTAGAGCATTTAAGACAGAAGAACAAGTGCGGCTTTAATGACCGAGGACATCCGTGATAGTATTCCCATGCTATCTAGATCATGTTGGAGGATTACCTTCAATTCACTTGTTTGTAGTACCATATCCGACATTAGTCGCCGGACTTTAGCAGTAGTTGCCTCTTCAACCCCAATTTCGGAATGCCTACAGATTTTTCCGGCTTCAGAAAGACTTTGTTGAAGACCAGATCTGTCAGGTCCGTTGCTGATTAGTCCTCTCATTGTAACTATACTCGTTCGAACCCTTAGCATTCTTTTCTGTTCCCTCTTGGATAGTCTACACTCAACCAGTTCATCAGATGTGATCTGTAATTATGTTCAGATTGTAGTAACCGTATCAACCAATTCCTCAACATCAAGAGGTTTGATATCGACCGTAACAGCAGAGTCCTCTAGATACTTAGACTCAATTGCCTTGATTAGAGCATATACTGATTCGTTCATGGGGGTTTCGATGCCTAGCTCTTTCCCGAGTCGAATAATTTCACCAGTTATAGAGTCAATCTCGGTTCTCTTTCCAGCTTGGATATCTTGAAGCATCGAATTGATGTTATTCCCTGTGGCTTTTGCAGTTCCTAGGGTATATCGAACCGGATCATCAGTGGTCAATTCAATTCCAAGTGCATTCACAATTTTTACTGCTTCCTCTACAAGTTGAATAACAAGATTTCGGAGTTGTGGATTCTTGTAGACCTCTCCATTTGTGAAACCAGTTAATGCACCAACTGGGTTAATCCCACAATTAACAAGAGTTTTTGTCCAGACCACGCCCTCGATGTTCTTACTAGCACTGACCTCAAATCCACACTTTCTGAGCATGTCAGTCATTTTCACAACATAATCATAATTTTCAGGAAACCTTGAACCTAACTCTGTGAGACCACAACCTGTTGCAGTAACTATACCAGGCTCAGTCCTAAGAGCTCCCATGCATGTTGTAGCTCTGAGTACTTTGGTTGTGTGAATCTCCTCTGCTACACGTTCTTCGGTCCCAAGACCATTTTGAATCAACATAATATAAGCGCCTTTGTCAATCAAATGCTTGGCAGTCTTGATAGCAGGAATTGTATCGTAAGTTTTGGTTGTTAGAAGAATCAAGTCAGCATCTGTAATTTCAGTTGCTTCCTCGACTGCATCGAGATAGAACGTGTGCTCACCCATTATGCCACGAATCTGAAGACCCTTAGAGTGAATGGCTGCAACATGCGGATTACGTCCAACAAGAATTACCTCATTGTCATTCACTGTACTAAGAAACGCACCGTAAAGACTTCCAATGGTTCCAGATCCCAAAACGACTATTTTCATTATGCATTCACTCCTGGCTCTATCTTCTGACGAAGAGATCCGATATTCTTTGATAGGTCTCCTAATCGGGTTCTCATCAGTTCGATTGAATCAGATAGATTCTTTTCATTGTCAAAGGTCTCCACCATCTTCAGTAATTCATCGAGTGGAGTGTCCTTCAGCTCTTGAGCATATTCAACCATCAATGGTAAACATCGAATGATATTATCAACAATTGTGATATCAGAATATACTGCAGTCCGACTCATCGGGTTAAGATCAATAGTAATAACAAATTTCCCGATGGTTTTGAGTGCTTCAGTCCGGTCACCATCTTCTAGTGGAACAAGAATGACATCAGCTGAACCAATTCCATCAGGGTCAACTTTTCGACGATTGCTACTCAGCTCAGGAATAGTTTCAGAGGGTCTATCATGAGTCCCTAGAACTTCTTTTGCCCCAGCAGATTTCAATGCGCCAAGTATTGCATCTTCTCTTTCTTTCCTATAGTAGAACAGGTTGATCTCTAATAGTGCTCCAGTTAATTCAGATAATGTAACGGTTTCCCCTGGTACAAGTGCACAAACATTCCCATTGACACTAATAACGGGATGATTAGCAGTTAGCATTGCTGCTACGGCAACCTTGATTGCATGTTTGGCAATGTCATTCGTTTTCTCACCGATGAGATAATCAAAAGCTTCTCCACGGCCATGTGCAAGAAGCCCTGCTGTTGCTACCTCATGCCGTGTATGACCTTCGATTATTTTTTCTCGCGTTTCCAGCGAAACCTTTCGAGGATGATCGTCAGGTATCTCTATCTTTACCATGAAACCAACCTCCCGCCAGCTTTCGAAATACTTGTGACTTGAACTTGAGAGATATTCCAGTACTTTGTTAGAATACCAACTGCCTGCTCAGACTGTTCCTCATTACAGAAACAGAAAACAGAATCGCCTAACATAACCATGCTCGATTGACTTAATCCTGAATCGTCCAAATCCCGAAGGGCTGCGTTCACTCGTTCGGTATACAAACCAATTGCTTTCGTAAATTCTCTTGAACAAGAAATGAAAGTATCAAGTGAAGGGCTGTCAATGATCTGTTCAACCAGATTGTCACCAACAGCATTAATTCTAGTTCGACTCTGTGGATTCGTCAATATATCTTTAGTCTTCAAACCGGGGGCTCCTGCTAAGACAACAGTCAGTGATTCGCTGTCAGGAATATTCATGACTTTACCTACTCCAGGTCCGCCTGGGTGAATACGAACTTCAATACCACCCAATGTCTGCGCAATAACATCACCAAGACCAGTTCGATTCTCTATTTCAGCACGGTGTGCATATTCCGCTGCATGTGTATCGCTCATTGTAGAATCAAGAATGTGGCCGAGGGCAAGCGCAGTACCTAGAGCCCCAGCTCCAGATGCTCCAAAACCAACTCCGGATGGAAGAGAGGACTTGTGTGTAACTGTAACCTTGAACTGCCTCTCATATTCCTCGACCAATCTTCTTACCACCGTTTTTGTCACATTAGCATCTATGTATTCATCATTGTATATTGTTGTGATCTCAAGCGATTCACTTTGTATTACACTGACCGTAGTGAGTGTTCCTATCTCCACCGAGAATCCTGCGCCTGTTGATCCACACTCTAAGGGATTTTTCTTCTCGTCAAAGATTCTGAAAACTCCCGTAATGTGACCTGGCACAAAAGCTTGTGCTGTTATTGGCGTATCATCTATAGTGTTCAAGGTGTCAGTCATATTTTTCCCAACAAACACATGTATAAAGTAATACCATGTAAACATCCAATGGTATATACAAGTATATACATTACGTTTAAGTCAAACAAAAGCCAATTAAAATAGGTTTACTTCAATGGAACTAGGCTTGTATACTGCTTCACTCGCGGATCAGTAGTAGCTGGAGCAGGATATGCCCATCGTGCATCAATATCGCGTCCGCTCAAATCAAAGACATTGAAGCTTCCTGACGACCAAGTAAGTGGACTGAAACCAAGAAGAAGTGTTTGAGTTCTCCAGCTTGAAACACAAATGTGTCGATTCATGCCTGCTGTTGGAACTACAAGAAAGACGTTTGAGAGTTCCATGAGGAGTGAAGTGCTGATACGGTAGAAGAAGCTGTAAGTTTTCCTATGCTCCTCAGTTCCTTGTTCGCGAAGGTCGTTTAGATATCTGATAATTGTATCATCATGAACTGATGGATCCATCACATCAGATAGCTCTTCCACATCAACAACAACAGCAGTTTCAAAGTAATAAGCAAGTGGAAACTCAGTGACATGAAAGATGATGAATTTATTCTTTGTAATGGCCTGATATAGATGTTGAAAGATTGCTTGTTTTGAATAAAGAGAATTGACATCTAAGGAGGCTGGATTAAAGTTCTCAAACTCGTCAGAAACAATAAGACGAAACATATCATCTAGCATATCGCCGTCATAACCAATTCTCACAACATGATAGGGGCGTTCACCAGAAGTTTCATCCATTCGCTTTGTGGAAACAAGAAATTCATTGTAATCTCGCAGAAATGTATCAACCTCATTGTCATTATCAGTAACAAAGAGTGATTGTGTGGGCGTGTCAAGAGCTGAAATTACTTTATCGTATGCTTGAAAACGAGCCTTCTTCTCAGCATCAAATCCTTTGAGAAGATCCTCCAAGTCACGAGTAGAGTCAGCCAAGTATTCCACATCCATCAATGGATTGCTAACGCATGTCAAGTCCCCTATTTCTCAAACCGCGAGAGATGTGCCCAGGAACCTGTTTAACGCATATCCATTTACGGCCAATCCACTAAGATGGCCGTTACCAACACTCTCGCTCATCCGTTTTGTCATTAATATTCTTTGCCTACATTACTATGACCACGATTTTAGTTAGTGAGTGAACGGTTCCACAACTCTTCTGACCTGCATCTTGCATTAATTAGTGAGTGAACCTCACCTGTAAGATACTTCTATGTTCTACCCGTCTCCTGCCAGTGTCACCACCTCTTCGTAATTCCTTGGATTTACAAAAATTAGCAAGAGCTTTGTCAGCTATCATAGGGATGGGATCCCTACTGAAGACCTGGCTTCCTTCTCCTGTTTGAATGCGGGAGTATCACTTCCAGCAACAGAGAGAGTTTCCACAGTTCTTACCACGGCGGGGTCATTATCACTCTCGCCAGTGCCATCACTGAAACTAGCAAGGTCAGACTTGACAAAGTGAACAGCCGCGGACTCTCTAGAACCTGATATGCGTTCCTTCTTGGAGAGTAAGGACTTCCCTTTGGAAGAAGACTTCTTCTTTCGGGCTTTCAGTCGCGCGCTTCGTACTGTATACATAGCACTAGCCCACTTACCTAGTCCTTTCATGTTATTTTATGTTGATACGAGTATAAGAGCTTGTACAATTTCCTTTTGTTTGAAGGAATATTGTCATAGAAGTCCGTCAATCTTCAATAGAAATCATTTATGAACCTATTAGTTTTCAATCTATTCGGTTTCTAGTACAGGAACTCAATGTCCACAGAAAAGACTGCGGTGAAATGCCCTATGGAACATACATCCAAACTAATCAAGGGAAGTCTAAGTAGCATATTAGAAGGAAAGAAAATCACTCTGTGTGTTACAGGTAGCGTTGCAGCAGTGGAATGCGTTGCCATTTCAAGAAAACTCATGCGTCATGGAGCAGAAATTTTCACTGTAATGAGTGAAATGGGGACTAAGATTGTTCATCCATATTTACTTGAATGGGCAACAGGTAACCCGGTTATCACTGAATTAACTGGTCAGATAGAACACATTACTCTGGCTGGAAAACATGCTGGTCATGTTGATCTGGTACTTATTGCTCCAGCTACAGCAAATACGATTGGAAAAGTAGCAAATGGTATTGATGATACTCCGGTTACAACAACAGTATCGTCAGCGGTTGGTGCAAAAATACCCGTTGTAGTTGTACCTGCAATGCATGAATCCATGTATGATCACCCCGCAGTTATGGAAAACATTGAGAAACTGAAGTCAATGGGGATTGATGTAATTTCCCCAAGGATGGACGAAGCAAAAGCTAAGATCCCTGAAGTGGACACAATTGTCGATTTTGTGCTTGGAATCCTTGGACCAAAGGATCTCGAAAATCATCATTTTGTTGTTTCAGCAGGACCTACACGAGGTTGGATCGACCGTGTACGATTCATCTCGAATCCATCCACAGGTAAGATGGGAATAGCCTTAGTTCATGAGTTGATTTCTCGTGGTGCTAGTGTTACACTGGTTCTTGGTCCAACTGCACAAGTACCACCAGCTCAAGCAGAAGTAATCAAAGTCACAACATCCGAAGAGATGATGGATGCAGTCATGAAGTCACTTGCCGATCAGAAGACCGAGTGCTTCATCTCAACAGCAGCAGTTCTGGACTATGTGCCATCCAAGAAAGAAGATAGTAAAATAGCATCAGGGAAGAGTAGCCTTTCATTAGAATTGGTACCAACAAAGAAAATCATAGAAGAGGCACGTAAGAAATACAAGAGTCTCTTTATCGTTGGATTCAAGGTTGAATCAGGCATAAGCAAAAAGGAATTGGAGAAACGAGCAAGAACAAAGATTGAAGCAGGGATTTGTAATCTTGTTATTGCTAATGATGAGCAGAAGAAAGGTGTTGCCTTCGAATCCGATACAAATGAGGTTCTGATTGTGGGTCCAGAAAGTTCAGTTGACCATGTACCACTTGCATCTAAACGGAAAATAGCACACCATATTGTGGATGCAATAGTGAAGAAGATGAAATAACAAGAGGCACTCATAGAATATCAAGCAGAGCTTCAGCCATTCGTTTCATATCCATAAAGATGAGTCCTAACTGAGCATCTGCCTTAGCTAGTACTAAGAAGACTGCACGGTCACCTACTGAAGTTATGAGAGTATAACCTTTATCGCCTTTCACATAGATTTCAAGAAGCGTCCCACGGTCAAGCTCCATTGTTGCCTTTTCACCAAGAGATGTGATTGCTGCACTGATAGCCGCGACATTCTCTTGTTCGCTCTCCGGTAGAGCTGAGGCAATCATAAGACCGTCTGGAGATACAAGAGCTGCACCTTCAACACCTGGGACTGTTTCAAAGTCACGGATGATTTTATTGATGCTATCGACGCGTGATGACATACTAGGACCCTCGTGCAATCCGAACAAGGGCTAGTCAGTGCAGGGAATATAAAACCTTATTGCAAACAGGCATAAAATGCGCATTATACTCCAAAGAACTCCTTTGCATCGAATTTGCCATCTTCCTCTTTCTGTCTTTTCTGCTCTTCCTTGGATTTTCCTTTCGGTTTCGAGCTCTTTTCCCGCTTAAAGGTGAAAGACTCACCGCGTCTTCGCTTTATGTAGAACCAACCACCTCCAGCAATAGATACTACACTTACGAATAATACAATAGTAAGCCATGGAAAGGGACGAATGAAGAGATAATCTTCGAACACGATTGATAATGTATCATATCCATCTTTACTCGCTTCAAGCCTTATATCGAATGTACCCTGATAGACGTTAGTAAATTCTCCAGTGAGTGTGACTGTATATATCCCAGAACCAACTTCTACAACATCAGCTTCAGTGATGTTCAACCACAAACGAAGGTTAGCTGACTCTACAGCATTGCCCTCCAAGTCAGTTAGTTCTACAGTTATTGTCACGCTATCACTAGCCCAGATGATAATCTGACTAAGTGAGATGTCCTTTACTAGAATTGATGGCGAATCTTTCCATTCTATCACGTTTTCAACAAATTCATCACGAGCAGCTCCAGTAGGATTAGTCGTCGTTAGTGCCAACTTTCCAGAACCTATTGAACTGGCAATAATTACAGGATTTGTTCCATCTGTTGCTAGAACGGAGAAATTAGTCCACAGAGATTCAAAGTGACCCTGATAGTCTATTCCTGTACTCAGATCATTCGGTGAATTAAGAAGAGGATGATTGGTATCGACAATGGTTATTGAAGAGCCAGCTCCTGAATCAGTATATGATATAGGCCATGGAAACCAATCAACGACCTCCGATACGCCCATCACAACTAGAATTCCGCCAGCTCGAATGTAATCATTAATTTCATCAGTAACCAGCAATAGATCATCACTGAATAGGGGAAGTGTATCTGGTTCAATAATTACAGAATCTCTTAATGACAGCAAATCAACAAAATCGGAGAAATTAGAACTTTCATAGTAATCAAAGTCAACAACTATTGTTGATAAAGCATCTTGAAGGTATGACGATGCCCCGAGTGCAGCTGCTGAAGGAACACCATTTCCCGGTGTATGTGTGTCAAAGACCTCAGACTCTGAGTCAATAGTTGCAACATGGGGCGCACTGACAGGTTCATAGAGTCGAACTGATGGATCTCCAAAGAGAATTTGTTGATTCGCATAATCTCGGGGATCACGATTGGTCAGAGGATTAGCATAATCAGAGGATGTGAGTGTAAGACCATTTGAAAGGGCTTCACCTATTGTGCTTCCTTCACTAAGTCCTTGGGCAAGTAAAACAGAGAGCAAACCTGCGGCTTGGAAGTAAACAGTTCTAGGTGCAGCAGTTACAGCCACAGCGCCATGTTGCATAAGCATCAAAGGCATACCTGTTCCACCAAGAAGACAAGCTGTTAGAATCACAATAGGGGAGCCGATGTTATCTATTGCAGCATCCAATTCATCTGTTGATTTTATGACATGGTTTGCAATTTCATTAGCAAAAGCAACGGGATTGACTAATCTATTAGCATCCGAAGGACTTTCACGAACAGCTAAACTATCTTCAAATCCATATGGGCTCTGTGAAGTTCTTAATGAGAAATAGCCTTGACCATTTGGTCTATCTGGAGGGTCTCTTGGTAGTATTGTTAACGTTCCATGAGTGCTTATTGTCCACAATCCAACTTGTGAACTAAGTTGTGAAAATACCTCAGTGACACCAACTTCTTGTTCAATCACAAAACCAGCAGATTCGAGAGCCTCAGTAGTATTCTCTATCTGATTAAGCACATATGTATCAAGATTATTATCTGCAACTTGTGCTCCATCAGTATATGCATACATACTAACGAGAGAGGTATCTGCATTTTCAGCCGTTAAGAAGAGATATCGGTGCAACAATCCACGGTTTATGAGTATTGAAGCTTCAGCGGGGTTTTCAGCAGGTATTCTGCCAGGTTGAAAATCACATTGTAGTGATCTATCAAAGCTTATTGGTAAGAGAGAAACAGGTGCAACAACAACAACTGGCTGTGGAGATGTCGAATTAAATGCCCCACGGAGGGTTAAGAAGCTTTCAAAATCATCAACAGACTTCATCATAGAGAATTTGTTTGGAATACGCTCATCATACCATCCATTTTCCGCCCGATTCTCGTATTTGTTGACCACATAGACATTGTTGATATCCGGACCTATCAAATATGGAGCCCATGTTTCTTGCGCTCTAGTAGTTAGCTGATTATCAGTTCCACACAATGAAAAGATTGGACTTCCGTGAACTGCTGCGGAATAAGCAGCGGGGCCAAAGAATTCATTGTTATCACCTGTAGGTACCGTGATTACAATATCTGGATTCTCAGATTGTGTGATGATATTACTTGACACTGATGTGTAACTGTCAAGATTGGTAATAGATGAGGTGAGAGCTGACAAATCAGTGATGAGTGAAGAACTGTGGATATTAAGTGGGTCAACAAGGATTGCAGTATTAACTCCAAGTCTACTCAACGCCCATTCAGTTTTCAAAGGCACTTGATTCTCGTCAACATATAGCAATGGAACATTCAGTAAAGAAGCAAGAACTGCGCCATTAGCTGCAGATTCCAAGTATGCTTGGAGATCAGAGGGAAGTTCTGAGATTGTCCAAGATACTTCGATATTGTTCTGCTCTTCTGTAGCATCAGCCCATGCAGCTACGATAGTCCATTCACCTTCCATAGGATAAGGAAGGTCAATAGTTTCTTGTCCGGGATTAGCGAGAATACTTCCTGCAGGAGCCCACATAGCAAGTCGACCAGTGGGATCAATGAGAGCTAGATTGAGATCTGTAGCAGCATTATCCCAAGTCAAAGAAACATTTAGCCAATCAGCTTCTGAGGGAACTGTTACAGTCTGTCTGAAACCAGGATGGTAAACAACCTCACATTCCATATTGGTAGTGCCTGCAGAATTCCTTGTGATGTTCATTGTCCATTCACCAACACTCGTGACAGGTACCCAGAAATTAAGTGGGACAGGAGATACCACGTATCCCACAAATCTTGAGAAATATATCTGATTGTACACAGAGTAATCTACAATTGTTCCTGAGGGATCAATCAGTTCATGAGTCAGTATCTCAGAACCAGTCCAATTGAACCGGCCCTCAATCCAACCAGCCCATGTTGGAGGAGTGAAGGTTATACTAGTGGGCTCAAGATTATCAACTACACTGCCGCTAAATTCCGAAAGCTCTGATACTTGACCCTGAAAGGTATGTGTGGCACTTCCTGATGTTGGTGTAACAGAATCAAAACTATCCTTTGATAAAGCAATGACTGCAGTATCACTCGTTCGCCAATCTGATACTGCTATTGTTGCAGCAATATCCGCAGAACTGGTTCCTGATATTCGCGGATAGATTTTGGCTCCAAGATCGTACTGAAGATTAGTCAGCATGGACTCTGAATAGTCACCTATCGCCATTACCTGGGTGATTCCGCCGTCGATATCTGTATACTCCACCCAATCTTCCAGGAACCACGCTTCACTCTCAGACCCAGAGGTATAGATGAGAGGTGAGATATATTGAGCATCATTGTGATTGAAAACGGATGCAGGGATCGCTGACATATACGCAAAATCATCAATGTAAGAATTCGAATCGGGAGCAACAATAGTAAGTCTTCTAAGTGGAATCTGAGAAGAACTTGCACTTGGCGTGGCTTGATATACATTTGAAATGTCCGAGGTTGTAATTAATGGGATTATTGCAGAACATATCAAAATGATTAGGAATATTGGTGTGAGAATCTTTCCGTTCCTGTAACTCAACTGAAGTTCACTCCATTGGAAGACACTCCAATGTGGAAAACTTAGTAAATAGAGTTATCCCGTTGAAATGTTAGAAATGGAATTTGGGAGGAAAAATAACCTCTTAGAAGTTAATCACCAATATCCAGTAAGTCATCATTATCCGCAAGAGATTCATCCTCTTCTGGAAGATTATCTCTTAGGTCATCAATGACACGCCTTAGTCTTCGTCGGGTGGCTTTAGGGATATCCCACATCTTCTGTTCTGCTCTATCAAGAACTTCTCTTGAGATATCAAATATTCCAGCCTCAAAATAGTTCTTAGAGGCATCTACAAACATCTCGGCTGCTCTTTTCTCATCACCATTTGTTTCTGAGATGTCACCGAGAAGAGATTGAGCATCGGCCATACCAGCCTTATCACCCATCTCTTCGTAGATCTTCAAGGCTTTCTTAATAGAAGCTTTCGCTGCAACCCAATCTTCTTTGTCAACATGAGCTGCACCCATATCCATAACTACACTAGCCATTCCTTGAGTGTTGTCAAGAGTTTTGTACAATCTCTGAGCTTTCTTGAAATAACTCATCGCATCATCAAAACTTCCCTGTCCTAAGTTTGCTAAAGCGAGACCATAGACCGCATCTGCGGAACCACTCTTATTGCCTGTTTTGTCAAAGAGCTTCATGGCTGACTCGAGGGCGGTTACTGCTTCATTCCACTGTTCAAGATTAATGCCTGCAACACCTAAATTGTACAAGGTATCACTTGTACCTGTTTCATCCTTGAGGGCTGTGTATATCTTCTTAGACTCTAGGAAGCACTTGTGAGCTTCCTCAAACTCGGCAACTGACATGTAGATATTGCCAACTGTATTATACATCTTTGCAGCATCCTCTTTCTCTCCAGCTTTAAACGCTGCTGCTGCTCGTTCAAGTAGATCAGCAGGATCCATGTCACCGATTACAGTTTCTGGTTCTTCTGTCATTGGGCTCACCTAGACAATATATGACGTTGCAGTTCATTTCGCTTTTGATTCTTTCTAAAGAAACATCATCATCGACGCATAATGGTCACAGGATCTTTCAAGATAGACCGAACAGCATCCTTGATAATAAACTGTTCATCACCCACTTGAACTTCAAGGAGTTTTCTCAACTCGAATCGGCGTAGATATCCCACAGCCTGTTCACGTTCAAGATTTAGATCCTTCATCAATCTACTAAGACCATCTTTTGCACCATCGTATTCAGCGAACTTTCCAAAAACAGAACTCCACTGCATCATAACTAGATAAAGCAGGGTTCTAAGCATACTATCTACATTCTTACCAGTCTTAGCAGATACTGGGAATACTGGTAATCCAGCTAAGAAACGTAAATTCTTTCTCAAAGTATCAACAGGACGAGATTCGGTCACATCTTGTTTATTCGCAGCAACAACGCATGGAACTCCAGGTAAGAAAAAGGCTATTTCACGGAAGAAGAGTTTAGCACGTTTATCGGATTCAGGATTTACAGAATCGACTACGAAAATAATGCCATCTGCACCTGAACTGAGTATTTTCCGCATTGTCCGGAATCTCAGCAAGCCAGGAGTACCAAACATGAAGACATTCATTCCATCAACATTCGCAAGACCATGATCCATCGCTATTGTGGTACCTCGACGTTCTATGTTGATGCAAGATCCCTTTGTAATGTGATGAATCATCAAACTTTTTCCGGCTTCATATGGGCCTGTTACGATAATCTTCATTCCTCAACACCAGTATCCATAGCTTAGGTTGCATTCCCAGTTATCGTATGGGTGTTAAATGGTTTGTCGTGATAAATCCTCAACTATTAGTAATGCGCAATTTATTGGCGCTTTTTGATATCCCGGAGTAATTGTTGACAAAAACGAACTAGAAGAGGAAACCGGCCGCTCGCAGCAGCAGTCCTCTAATACCTATCCAGATGGTTTCAGGTATTTTCACGGGAACTCGGTCTCGATAAACTGAACATCCTGTACCAATGAGGCACAAGGTGATCCTTCAGAACTCATAGCTTTGCCGACAGTCCAACAAGGCAGACCCTTATCTGCTAGTAGTTTCTTGAATAATTCAACCTTGGTTGATTCCATGAAGACAAGTATACCCCCAGCCGTTTCTGCACCAAAGCCAGAAGCAAGCTTATGACCAAAGAACTCTGCAAGTTTGAGAGCGCCTTTGATTACTGGTAATCTATTAATTACCACATCAACACCACTTAGTGAACTCACATTGCTCGCATGACCAAGAAGACCGAATCCAGTTATATCAGTCGCAGCATTGACACCAACCTCATTCATTGCTTGTGCAACTTCAAGGTTACTTTGGGTCATTATGCGAACTGCCACATCCTGCATTTTATGCAGAGAGGGTTCATCAAACTTAGCTAACAGTGTGTTTCGCTTCTCATCCTGAAGATCCCTATAGGACCTCATTGCAGGTTGGATACCCAGAGGTTTTGTGAGAACTGCCACATCACCAGGTTTTGCACCACTCGAATACACAATGTTTCGAGGATGAGTCACACCAAGAGCAATGCCACCAAATACGGGACAGGGGTTGTGGATAGTCTGGCCACCAGTAAGTTTGGAACCAAGACCCTTCATGAAGTCGCTCATTCCTTTGAGAACTCCGACCACAATTTCTTCAGGCAATTCTTTAGGATAGGCAAGAAAAGCCTGTAGAGATACGATATCTGTCGCCCCCATTGAGAACACATCATTTGTGGCATTACAGGCGACAATCTCTCCTTGGGTATGGGGATCATCATGGATAGGCGTGAATATATCAACATTCTCCACTACTGCTACATCATCATTGACAATGCGGACCACAGCATCATCACCAATGTCTCTATCATGAGCTGTATCCTGAGAGAGAAGATTAGCAGCTTTGAGAAGTCTTGTGAGATCACTTTGTTTGACCTTACAGCTTCAGCCATGAGTTGTTACCATTGCAGTGAGTCGTATCTCAGTCACTCGGTGATTGTCCTCCTTGCATTTTGTATGGGACACAGCAGTCCCAGACCTAGTTTGGGTTAGCCGTCTTAATAAGCTGCATGGTGGACAATTCGTAATCCTTATAGCGAATCCAACAAAGCATTGTCAATAAGATGGTGAGTGTGGACTAGATGGATATCAAGAAGGTCTCTGACAACGTGTATGAGATACCTCAGGAAACCCAGCAGTGTATGAATGTGCCTGTTAAGATCTATGCTTCTGATGCTTTAGTTCAGAAGATGAAACAGGATGCAACTTTCAAACAAGCAACTAATGCTGCATGTCTTCCAGGTATCTATAAACATAGTATTGTACTCCCCGACGGACACCAAGGATATGGATTTCCAATTGGAGGGGTCGCAGCCACAGATTATGAAAATGGCGTGATATCTCCAGGCGGCGTCGGTTATGACATCAATTGCGGTGTAAGAGTACTGAGGACCAATCTTGATGAGAAAGATGTTCGACCAAAAGTAAGACAACTAATCGACCAACTCTTTACAGATATCCCTACAGGAGTTGGAAAACAAGGGAAAATTCATTTACGCAGCCATAGTGGTGTAGACGAGGTTCTTCGTGATGGTGCAAAATGGGCAGTTGAGGAAGGTTATGGATGGGAAGAGGACCTCGACCATCAAGAGGCTAATGGTAGAATAGATATCGCAGACCCTTCACAAGTCCCAGGATCTGCAAAGGAAAGAGGCCTCAAGCAAAGTGGCACACTTGGTTCTGGAAATCACTTCATAGAGATCCAGCTTGTTGATGAAATTTACGACGAAGAAGCTGCCAAGATTATGGGCATCACACGAAAAGGACAGGTGATGGTCATGATTCATAGCGGCTCTAGGGGTCTCGGACATCAAGTGTGTTCTGAATATATTAGAAAAATGACTCAAGCAATGCGTAAATACGACATACAAGTTCCCGACCGTGAACTTTGCTGTGCTCCAACAACATCACCTGAGGGACAAGCGTACTTGGGAGCTATGAGTGCTGCTGCCAACTATGCCTTTGCTAATAGACAGGTCATGATGCATTGGACCAGGGAGGTATTCTCAAAAGTTATGGGTCAAACACCTGAAGACCTTGATATGGGTCTGATTTATGATGTTGCTCACAACATTGGGAAAGTGGAAGAGCACACTATCGACGGTCAGAAAAAGAAAGTTGTGGTCCACAGGAAAGGTGCAACTCGTGCATTTCCACCAGGACATCCGGATATACCCAGTAAGTATCAAAATATTGGGCAACCTGTACTCATTCCAGGAACAATGGGAACTGCATCATACATCCTCATAGGTAATGAACAAGGTATGGATCTTTCATTCGGCTCTACCGCTCATGGTGCAGGAAGATTCATGAGCCGATCACGAGCAAAGAAGCAATTCTTTGGAAAAGAAATTCAGGACAAACTTGCTAGTGAAGGAATAATCGTCAGAGCCACGAAAAGTATTGTGATAGCTGAAGAAGCACCTGGTGCCTACAAGGATGTTGATGAAGTAGTCAAGGTTTCAGATGCCCTAGGAATCGCTACCAAGGCTGTCAGGTTGAGACCCATTGGTGTCATCAAGGGATGAGTCTTGCACTCGTTCCTTACCAGCGATATCTGCTAGAACTACAGCGACACCTAGGAGAATTATGAAGAAACCCACCCAGACTAATGGGGCAGGGTATACCATGAGAATCAAAGCACCTAGGAGCGTTGCACCAATAGGTTCTCCCAGAACTGCGGCAGACACTACATATGCTGGAACTTTAGTGAGTAGGTAGTTATTGACAGAATGTCCTAAGACTGTTGGAAAGATTGCAAGTGCAATGAAAATTAGTACTTCTGTTGGCTCGAAGACCAAGACATCATATCCAAACGATAAACACAGGAAGAGGGTAGTGATTGCTGCGAATAGATAGACGATTGAAGTGTAAACTGTTATTGGCATCCCTTTAGCGTATTTTCTGCCTCCAATGAAGTATATTGCAAGAAAAACAGCACCAGAGAGAGCCAATAGGTCTCCACTTAGGGCACCCAAGTCAATCCCTCCATAATCGACCCATACAAGAAAAACAGCACCAGCTACTGCTACAAGAATTCCAGCCCACGATCGTCTTCGAATAGATTCTCCTAAGAAAATCGTAGAGAAGATTGCTGTGAAAATTGGAGATGAGTCTACTAAGACGACACTTGCAGCTATTGATGTCATCTCTAAGGATTGAAACCATGTTGAGAAGTGTAGAGATAGAATGACTCCTATGCCAGCCAACCAGTGCCAGTTATTGCGAACTTGGGGTGTTCGGATTGCGGAGAGGTCTCCTCTCACCGCACCGATAATTGCCATAAACAGAGCACCATAGAGTGTTCGCCAGAATACCTTCACCAGTGAGGGGGAGTTACTGAGAATGATAAGAATACTCGCGCTTGAAACCATTGAAACGGACAGAATGAGTAGTAAGACAACTTTGCGTTTGCTAGTTGACTCATCGATAATCGAGGTATTCATCTTCAAACACCACTGATAGCATTACCACATTCTACACAGTGAATTTCATCATCAATAACTTCTGCAACATGACTATTGCAATTGACACAGTTCATAACCAGAAGATTGTCCAAATTGAGTTTACGAATAATTCTATCAACATCATCGAGAGAATCATATACGAATAGAGCTTTACCTTTTGCGCCCGTAATCATTTTTGAAAGACGGTCACTCTCTGAACTATAGAATAGAAGAACAGGCTTCATTAATTCTATCGAGAGCATAATCTCCATCCCTACTCCAAGAGAGGGATTAGAAACTTCAGCTATCAGAAAATCGCTTTTCCTGACATTGCTTACATCGCGTTCGAATATCACATCAGGTTCTGCAGGTCCGAGAAGTTGAGGTGCAAAGACTGTAATTCCGTTTTCTTCCAAAGCTCGGATAACAATCGAGCAGAAATCATCCTTTCGAAGACCACTATGGATTATCGGCGCAGATAGATATGCCAGAACCATATTGATTCAGCTCAACAGTAAGAGGTATGGATTATTCTTCAATTGCTGTTCTCGATTGGGACACAGCACCTAGGTCAAATATTGAAGGTACGGATCCATCATCTTCTAATATTTCGTATTTTCCCGAACGACCGAGTGAAAGTTGTACTTTGCCCTGCCACTCTTTTGCCCATCCATCTTCAATTTTAATGACCTTACCCGCCGATAAGTCAGTACCTTCATTGAATCCCCATAAGGAAAGAATCGAAGATCCAGAATCATCAGCAATAAGAACTTCTTTCAACATGGTCTTACGACCAGCTCTTGTTTTGACGATTCTCGGTGGGGCTACTGATATTATTCGCACGATGAGATCGGTCACATTCTTGCCGGGTTCAACTTCTGATAGCTTCAAAGAGTTCCACTCACGTATTATGCGCGTTCAAACATGCAAATCAGTGTTCCGCAAGCTACAGAAAATCTTAATTCTCTTCATCATTGGATTCCACGAAATCTAAGAGGTCACTCAGTTCTTTTAGAGAATCGTTATCTATTGGGAGAGATTCCTTATTTTCATCATCATCCTCGTTGCCAGTATCACCAACAGCCTTGTCAAGAGGTCCAAGGATTGCTTCTAATTCTCCCAGTGATTCCGCATCAATCTCCTCTGGTGCTACTTCTTCATCTTCATCTTCAGTAGGAAGAGCCTCATTACTGCCAAATGCTTCAAGAGCTCCATTCAGTTCCTCATGAGAAATACGATCAATCTCTGCTGAGATTATATCATCTCCTTCTAGTGCTTCGAAGATGATCTCTTTTGCCATTCTAACATCAACATCATTAGGTACAATAACGGCCTCGGGTCCTGGACTCTCTTCAGATGTAGCAAATATCTCATCAGAGTCTGAAACCATAGAGATTGGATCATCGACCTCTACTTCAATAGATACTTCTCCACTGCTATCAGCTACAATTCCATCCACTACCTCTGGTGTAATTTCGAATTCTGTAGGTTCACCTTTCTCTATACTTACCTCTGCAGAATCTGTAGAATCGGATAATTCCTCTAATGCAGCTAATTCTATCTGCTCTATCTCGTCATGCGCAGTATGTATGTCTGAAAATTCAACTTCGGGAGATACGACTGTTTCGATTTCGTCAGGCTCAGTAACTTCAATCTCGATTTCTTCTTCTTTGACCTCAACTTCTTCTTCTACTAGCTCGGCTTCTTCTTCCTCGACCTTGACTTCTTCTTCTACTAGCTCGGCTTCTTCTTCCTCGACCTTGACTTCTTCTTCTACTAGCTCGGCTTCTTCTTCCTCGACCTTGACTTCTTCTTCTTCTAGCTTGGCTTCTTCTTCCTCTTCGTCTTCAAATATTTCTTCGACAACTTCCTCAATGATTTCATAATCATCTGTATCTTCGATGACATGCCCATCTTCATCAACGAGGACTTCTTCAATAACAGTTTCGTATTCCTCATCATCATCGAGTGCCTCCGCTTCAGCAGAATCTGTTTCTGCAATTGCTTCTTCTGTAGCGGCATCAGTAAATTTCAGAAGCTCAGATGCAGGAAGGTCTGGTAGCGCAACTCCCACATACTGAGAGGCTGCTGTCATCAGAATTCCCAACATCTCATCACGTCGTTCCTTATCAATGGCAACCATTGGATATGTTGGGATCCCAAGAATCTTCTGAACAACTTCAGGCTTCATCGCATTAGGCTTGTCTTGCTTATTTGCCATCGCAAAGACTGGAACCTTAGGAGCATCACGTTTGATAAGCTTGAGGATATCTTTGCTAATGATAACATTACGGAGTGAGGAATCACACACCAAGAATATGACATCAGCACCATGGAAATAGAATCGCCACAATTTTCGAAATCTTTCTTGTCCAGCAAAATCCCATAAAACAAGCGAGTAATTTCCAAATCGAATGTTTTCAACGGTTTCTAAGTTCAATGCGATTGTGGGAACATATTGTAGGGGAGGTGTATCTCCCAGGAGTAGATGAAGCGTTGTGGTTTTACCAACACCACCTTCTCCAACAAGAGCAATTTTGAGTCTTATAGTAACTGAGGGTTCAATCAAACTCGCATAATTCGCGATTACTTTTTCAAGTCCTGATTTTGACAACACTCGCTTCAATTTTTTCTTTGCATCACCAACTTTCTCAAAGATGCTACTTTCATCCTCATTCTTATCCGTAACAAAAACTAGCAGAGTGTCTGCAACAAGTTCCGTTGCATGGAATTTGTGATCACTAACTATGAGAGCCAACTCTTCAACCGTATCGTGCTCTAAGCGAAGATTTTCCCTAGTAGATACAAATTCATCGATAACGTTTTGCGGGATATCTACTGGCCAATATTTTGTAGATGCTAGTATCTCTTTACTAGAGATTCGAATGAGAAATGTGTTATGAATCAATTCACAATCACCAGTTTTGTAATTGGTCGGGAACCTGTATTCTCAGAGCCCACTCGACACAGAGTTAACGCAATAGGAGTAAATTAACTTGTATTGTGTGTATTCTAGACAATATGAAAGCCAAAAATGAAAAGGTAGATGTCGGGGATTCTAAGAATCCCAAACATCCGTTGGAGCGTGTCCTTCTACAGGGGCGGTAAAATTCGTTTATGCGCAAGAATAGTGCAGTTTTCACTGCATTAGGGACTGGAACTCGTGGGACCGTGATATTGCGAGTTCCTGACGGGGGAAGTCCGCCTCCCGTTTGAAGTTCACAATGAATCACACCCCAAATCGGCATATAATGGTATCTGGTTGGATAGCCGATAACAGCTTATCGTAGTAGTCGCAGATTCAAAGAATTCCTATTGTAATTCTCGCAGGATAAATTGTATTGTATTTCAAGGAAGATATGCATAATCACTTCTAGAATATATAAATCACGAAACAATTGCAGAAATCCTGTCATGAATTATCGTGGAAAGTTGTCTCGTAAAAGACGGAGATGTTGATGAACCATTTCCATTGCTTTAGGATCGTCAGGAGTCTTTTCCAGATCAGTCACTAGAGTCTGCAAGAAATACTCAGGGAAGAATAGTCTGACACGGATATCATTTAACAAGAAAAGCCATTTATCAAACTCGCCTGATGGACCTTTCCTTCGCTTCTCAGATACTATTCGGAATTTTTTCAATATCTGAATTGCCTCTTTGAGCTCTTTTGGTGGGATTCCCAAAGTTGCTTCAAGTTCAGAAATGTTTGCAGGTCGGCGTCGAAGCTCAGAAAGAGTATCATAACAATCTGGATCAGCAAGTACTTGGGCTACTGAAACTGTGTCTTCAGGTGTCTTCTGCCACTCAGTTAGAAACTCTAATACTTCAGTCTTGTATTCCGCTGCTAGCTCAGGATCGAGAACGCTACTAGCTGCCTCCATTGCTACAAGGGGTGGAGCACGGAAAACTTCAAGGTCCTTAATCATAAAGACACAAGTCCGTCCAATCTCATCTACCCACTCAGTCTTAACAAGACCAAGCTCTTCGAAGGGTGCAACAATAGAATCCACGCTAACACTTGGAAGACCAGTAACCATCTTCAACCACTCCTCTAGATCCTCCTTGGAGATACCGCCCTTCCATAACTTCGGGAATACAGCCCGAGATACTTCATCAGAGAATAGTCGTGCCAGACGAGATTCGTCAGTCATTCCAGCAAGTCGAATAATTCGACGGTAGGTGTTATCGAGTTCTTCCTGTAATTCAGCATCAGTCAAAGCGACAACAGCATTTGTCAATGGAGTCACAACTGATGTTATTGCAGCCTCGTACATTTTTGGATCTTCAGAAGGAGTCAGTAAAAGAGAAACACAGTACTGTTCTTCTTCTCGTACAACTCCAGTATAGTAGGAAGCTACACTATATTCTTCGCCACCAATTCGAATACTTAATGACGAAAATCCAGCGGTAGCATCACCCATGGCGTGTGATGTGAAGATACGCATGATTTCAGTGTTAAGATCTTCTCGATAATAATCAGCAAAATCAGATGGTACCTTCGACTTCAGAACTGCACCAATCTTAGAGTCCCAATCTATTAGCAGCATTGCAACGGGCATTTAACTTCTCTCCCAGTCCCTTGGGTTTTACTCTGCGTAGAGCTAGAGTAATTACGGTTTGACGAGTGACACTAAAAAACCTTGTCACTAGTTGCTCCGCGACAGTATTACCTAGATATATACAGCGCCCAAAGGAAACGTTCCTTTTCATCTTTGTGATGTTTCTTGCCTATATTTGATTCTCTGTATTATCTCGTCATATATCTCATCTACAACTGCTTCAAGAGATTCTAGTGCATCGATGACCTTGAATATGCCGGTATCTTGTTCTACAAACTCAAGGTATACCTTTCGCACATCGATTAAGCGGTCCAACTTCTCAAATTGTAAATTTGCCTTGTTCTCACGACCAGTAGCTCTTTTCAAACCAGTTTCTGCATCCACATCCAAGATGAAGATAACATCAGGCTCGGGAGCATGAATATCCTCACGATTTATCCGAAGAATTTCTTTCCAAGGAATCCCCGTAGCCCCAGATTGGTAGGCACCAGTAGCAAAGAAGTAACGATCCATAAGCACAATTTGTCCTGCAAGCAATGCTGGATTAATCCTGTTTTGAACGTGCCATTCTCGATCTTTCACAAACAGATCAAGTTCTTCAGATGGACTTAGTTCTCCTTGAGGTGATCGCTCTCGGATTTCTTTTCCCCAAGGACTTTCATTTGTTGGCTCTCTCACGTGAACTACATCATATCCATCGCTAAGAAGGATCTTTGTTAATTGTTGACATGCAGATGTTTTTCCAGAACCATCAATGCCTTCTAAGACAAAAAGGAAACCCTTGCGATCAATTTCGGTTTTCAAATAGTAGATTCCCCTATTATAGCGCTCGTGCTTCACCCGAATCTTTGCCGTATAGATGCTTCGGTGTAGAGTAGCACTTTGTGTTGAAAAAGCGATACTCTTAAATTCACCATGTCGTAGGATAGGATAACCTATCCTATGGAGATAACCTATGTTGGAACGAGTTGGATTGATTACAGGCACGATTGTTGTGCTCCTTCTGTTCACACCGTCAAATGCCCAAGGATCCCAACCCGATACACAGAATACACTCGCTGCAACGGGAATCAATCTCGTCATTGATTTTGGAAATGGTACAGTTGTAAGCTTCTCCGGATTAAATGCCACAACTGTATACAATTTGACAACTATGCTATTCGACGTTGATGAACAGTGGGCAGGAGACCGAGTTTTCATAAATGCTATCGATGGAGTATACCAAGATCAGAGCCATGGATGGCAGTACTGGGTAAATGAGAATTACGCCAGTGTAGCATCCAATCTATACAATTTGCATGATGGAGATTCAGTACTCTGGAACAGAACAATATCAGGCTTTCAAAGTACAACTGAGCCGGATATGACGCTGGTTGTAGGAGGTGTGCTCCTTGTCACAGGAGGTATCGTATTCCTAGCTATACTCCATAGAAAGACTTTGAGGAGATAATGATCCAATGAAGAAGAAAGAAATCTTTGCATTTACAATTCTTATAGCAGTACTTTCAATGAACATGATAGTAGGTAGTATGGCTTATGCTTCAGATATTCAACCTGCAGAGGACAGGACAACAATTGTGAAGTGGCAAGTAACCCACGCTCCACTATCAGCCTTCAATATGTTTTCTACAGGACCGGTGAACTGCCTAATTGAAGCAGATACTACATTGTCTTTCACTGTGGGAGAAATTAATGAGGATGTTGAGGGTCTATTGAATATCGGAAATGTATCCATCATGGCGAATGATACAGATGTGGCAAGAGACCTAGTTCTCGGTGTAGGTTGGTTTTCACCATTCCTTCCAGGGTTATTCGTCGAAATAGGAGTCAGCAATTTCAACGATTTGAATTCATCAGCATATGCTTCTGCTGAAAGCGTGCTGAATGGTACGATGACTTCCTCTTTCAGCAATGTAACAATTGGTGATATCGAGTTTGAAGCCATCACGCTTGACTATGAACAAGATACACCAGATGTAGGAGACCCCCAGAGAACCCGTCTAATTTATGATATTACTACAGGAATTCTTCTCTATGCAAATACAAGCTATTGGTTTGGAGAAGGTTTTGAGTCATACTGGTTGGAGATTGAATTTCTGGATATCACCTACTCGAGTACATTTCCACCATTGACCATCTACTATGTAATTATCGCTATTATAATCGTAGGAATAATCGCCATAGTGATGCGTCAAAGAAAATGAGAACTAATCGTAGGTGATTGAATGGAAGAACACCGACCATTCCATGATTCGAACAAGAGTCGTTGGGTTGCAGTGACTGCGATTATGTCGGCTCTTGCTCTTGTTGGAAATTACGTCTTAGTGGCTATTCCCAATGTTGAGCTTGGCTCAGGTGTGTTATTTGTTACTGCGTATCTCTTTGGTCTAGGGATGGGAATTTGGTGTGTTCTCATTGTTTCAATTATCTACGCTTTCTTCAATCCCTGGGGTCCATTTATCCCCACGATATGGATTACACAATTAATCGGGTGGATCTTTATGGTTATAGCTGGAATGCTGATGGGACGTAAAGAGAGTGATAGATCATGGACCCGAGGAATGCAAATTGAATTGGCAATTGTTGGGGCAGTTGTCACGCTATTCTTTGATCTTATTACGACCCTAGGCTATTCAATATGGTTCGGAGTGCCATATTTCATTGCAGTGATTACCGGTAGTACGTTCATTGCATTGCATGTTGTTTCAAATGCAATAATATTCCCAGCTATTGTTCCAAAACTCGATGTGACCATGAAACAGCAGCTCAATACCTTATTCAATGGGAAACAGTCTCTGAGCTAAGAGTAAAAAGAGAGCAATTCTAAGACAATAATGAGTGTGGAATATTGTGACATGGAAAGACAACTTCATTGAGTTATCTGAACCAGCAGATGGGCGAGTTGCACCAGTTTTTAAATCATATCATGCAGCTGTTGCTCTGATTCTAATAGGTAGAGAACAACCCCTGGGCAGATACGAACTCTGTGAAAAAATGTCCATTGGAGAAGGGAGTGTCCGAACCCTATTGAAACGTCTCTCTGAAGCGAGTTATATTGAGGCGGAAGGCAAGCAGGGGCAAAGACTCACAACGAAGGGTAAGAAGCTGTTCGATAGTATTTCACATGATGTCCCCCTCGGATTGACTCTCGATATCAGCAGGCTTGTGATGTACGAATTTGCATTTGCCAATCTTGTTAAAGGACTTTCATCAAGGATCTCTGACGGTGTAAGACAGCGTGATGAAGCGATAATTCAAGGAGGCTATGATAAAGCTGGAGCTACAACTTTGATTCAGAAATCTGGTAACTTAGTAATGCCTCCAGATGATTTTCACATTCTTGTAGAATATGAACATGAAACCTTGCTTCTGATTGAGATCTTACGACCCGAGGATGGAGATGTCATAGTAATTGGATCATCTGACGAGGAAAACCTAGCTAGAGAGGTTTCCATGGCAGCAGTAATGACCCTCTTCTGAAGGTGACCTCATGCAATCCGACCTTTTTGGAAATGTACCTGAGATTGTTATTGATGTACACGAAACTGGAGGAAAATCCATCAATTCTGTTAAGCATCTCATGTCTATGATGGATAAGGAAGGTATCAGATACACGATCGAGAAGATTCCGATCGGTGATATTCTTGGTTCTGATGGTATTGCGATAGAACGTAAAACAGTTAATGATTTGGTTAATACTCTCAAAGGAAGCGCTGCAGGGGTTCCTCGTTTAACCAAACAAATGGACGCTTTGTTAGAATATGAAAAACCGTATGTTCTGATTGAGAATATTCTTGCTATCCGAAGAGACCCGGTGAAGGGATGTGTGTATATTCCATTCTCAAGCAAGCAGACTAAGGGAAAACCATTCTTCGTGACAATGGAGAGAGCAGCCTATATCCATCCGAATGCACTAAATGCACTGATTCAAAGTATACGAGACAAAGGAATAAAAGTCCTGGAGGGCTTTAATGCTCTACACTCGGCTGGCCTACTATATGGAACTCTATTCGGTGAAGAAGGTAAGAAGAAAAAAACAGGACAACGACTTCCAATCATTCGTACTCGAAAGGGTCTAGATAGTATGTCGGATGAGCAAGAATTCTTCATTGCAGGATTTCCAGGAGTCAACGTTGTAAGAGCGAAAAGTCTACTCAAAAGATTTGGTTCTCCTTATGAGGTTGTATCTAGTACAGATGAATGGGGAGAGATTGCGGGTATTGGAAAGAAAACTATTGCCAATGCCAAAAAGACGCTTCATACAAAATATGAACCAGAAAGTGAGGAAGAAGAGAAAGGCTCTGAATAAAACGAGGATAAATGATTAGCAACCTCGACACAAAGGTTAAAACGATAACTATTCTACGACCATAGAATACCTAGATAAGGTGATGACAAAATGGGAGACGTCCGTGTAGCAATCGCAGGACTTGGTAACTGTGCCTCAGCACTCATCCAAGGAACACACTATTACCGCAATTCGAAAGCGGAGGATGAAGTTCCAGGTCTCATGCACGTGGATTTTGGCGGCTATTTTCCAAAGGATATTAAATTCGTAGCAGCCTTTGAAGCAAATAGAAAGAAGATAGGTCTAGATATCGCAGACGCAATATGGGTTGAACCAAATTGCTGTGCGAAATTCGCACCAGATGTACCGCAATTGGGTGTGAAAGTCTTACCAGGACCAATTTCTGATGGAGTAGCACCTCATATGAGAGAGTCCTTCTTTGCATATGATGAGAAGGAAATGGAAGCAGTTGATATTACTGAAGAACTCAGAAAATCAAAAGCAGAGGTATTAGTTACGTACCTACCTGTAGGTAGTGCGGACAGTACTAGGCTCTATGCTCAAGCAGCTCTTGATGCAGAAGTAGGCTATGTGAACGCTATTCCTGAGTTTATTGTTTCAGATCCAAATTCACCAATTGCACAAGGATTTGAGAAAGCAGGAATACCCTGTGCTGGAGACGACATAAAGAGCCAATTAGGTGCCACAATTCTCCACAGAGTTCTAGCTCAACTATTTGACCAGAGAGGGTTGATTCTCGAGAATACCTACCAGCTTAACATTGGCGGGAATACTGACTTTGAAAACATGCAAGTTGAAGACAGACTTGCCTCTAAGAGAATCAGCAAGACTGAGGCTGTTACAAGCTGTGTAGACTATGAATTGCCAACTAAGATTGGTCCTAGTGACTATGTTCCATTCTTGGATGACAACAAAGTTTGTTACATCAGCATAAGATCTAGAGCTTTTGGAAACCTTCCACTTGACCTTGACTTGAAGCTATCAGTACAAGACTCACCAAACAGTGGCGGAGTAATCATTGACGTGGTCAGGGCAGTAAAGATAGCCATGGACCGAGGTATTGGTGGAGAACTCTCAAGTATTAGCTCTTACAGCTTCAAACACCCAAGATATCAAATCAACGACTTCTTAGCAAGGACACATGTTGATGAATTCATCGAAGGGAAGAGAGAACGCTAATTTGTAAAATGAATAGTGAGTCAGCCTAGATAATTTCTAGGCTGGTTTCACATTATTCAGAGAGCTGTAAAACTCTTTACTGTTTTTGTGTCTAATTTCTGAAGAACTTCTACAAGTAATTGAATCGCATTCTCAACATCATCAAAGTCAAGCATTCCATGATGAGAGTGAATGTATCTTGTAGGAATTCCAAGGAATAGTGATGGAGCACCCATTCCAGCTAAGTGAATGATTCCTGCATCAGTACCTCCAGATTTCAAGAATGCGGGTTGATGCTTAATCTCTTTTTCTTCAGCTAGCTTGATTACAAACTTACGAAGCCGGGGATTTGGTATCATTGATCCATCTCCAGCTGAAATTGACACACCCTTACCCATCTTCTGAACAAGACCTTCAGCACCAGGAGAATCACCTGAGATGTCCACATCAAGAGCAAAACCAATGTCTGGCTTGATCTTTTGGGATGCGGTCCTTGCTCCTCTTAAGCCAACTTCTTCTTGGGTTGTTGATACAAAGTAGACTTCATTGGGAAGTGAGATGTTGTTTTCGGAGATTCGTTTTAGAGCCTCAAGAATTATGAAGACACCAATTCTGTCATCGAACGCTTTGGCTACTCCAAGAGTGACCTCACGGATCTCTTCTTTGGAGTCTTTATCATCATCCTTCTTCTCTTTCCGGGTCCGTTTCATGGTCCTAAAGATTGCATGAGGAACAGCAGGATCACCAACACGGATTCCAATCTTTTTCACTTCATCAGCTGATGAACAACCAATATCGATGAACATCTTTTCCTTAGTAACCACTTTTGTTCGAGCTTCTGGAGGTAGAATGTGTGGTGGTGGAGCTCCAATCACACCAATTATCTTTTCACCGCCCTCGTAAGGACTGATTACGACTTCTTGTGTGAGGAGTGTTTGGTCCCACCAACCTCCAAGTTGGTGAAAAGCAAGATAACCATCCTTCTTAATTTCAGTGATTACAAATCCAATCTCGTCGATGTGACCTGCAAGCATGATCTTAGGACCACCTTCACCCTTTCGGAAGATAACAGAACCTAAGCCATCTAGAAGCACTTCGTCCGCATACTTCTTTCCGTATTCTTGAACAATCTTTTGAGCCTCATGTTCATGACCACTAGGTCCAAATGCGTTGCAGAGGGTCTCGAGGAGTTTCAAGTCAAGTTTCAAATCTGCCATGGAATTCACATCAAAATAATAATTATAATGACTCTGGAACACTGAAATTGTCCTTTTGTTATTTTGGTAAGAGCAATAAATGTGAAAATGAGTTTAATGACTAAGCGTGTTCTTCGCCAACATGTAGAATGCCTCTTCTACATTTTGTCCTGATAAGGCACTAGTTTCCAGGTATCCTACAAATCCATTCTCCTCAACAAACTGTAATGCCATCTCCCGGGAGATAACACGATGTTCAACCAAGTCAACTTTATTGGCAAGGAGAATAGTAGGTATTTTCTCACCAAGGGCATCCTCAATTTCTTTGATCCATTTGGGGAGTTCAATCCAGGTACTCTTTCTCGTTGTATCAAAAACTAAGAGCGCACCTTTTGAACCTCTATAATAACTACCACGGATGAAATCAAACCGCTGCTGTCCTGCTAGGTCCCACACTAAAAGCTTGACCACAACATTGCGACCATTTGCTGCTTCCACATGAACGGTCTTCACGGCAAACTGAGATCCAATAGTGACTATATATTCCTCAGAGAATTTATGAGTCAGAAAACGATTTACTAATGCAGTCTTTCCACTGCCTCCGGCCCCAATCATTACGACCTTACGCATGTAGTCAAAACCGCCACTACTCAAGTTTTCACCTCACCCACATTACACACATTATCCATCATAGGACCATATAGAAGCATCGCGGGGGAATAACTGACCGTGTCCACCCATCAGCGTCCATATTCAGAATAAATTTTTTCATATTTATCCATATCTGGGTTTAATGTCCCTAAATTCTTCCGTTTCTGAACTAGAGGAGGCACAAGTTGGCGCGTTGTTCACATAGTGTGGTATCACTTTATATCCAGAATCTTCCCGATTTTCATTTGTTGTGAGGTCTAAAAAGTGAAATTAGTTACTGTCAAGATGAGCGACATATATGTGAAAGGACTTGACAAGCTTGTAGAGATAGGAATGTATCCTTCTAGGAGTGAAGCAATCAGAGTTGCAATAAGAGACCTATTACGCAGAGAACTTTGGCCTAAGAATGGAAGTCCCATAATTAAGATGTCTGAACCAGAATAGATAGTCCCACATTTTTATGACGAAAAAGACTTTAATGCTTAGGAACAGCCAGAGTAATAATCAGCACGCAATCCTTAGGAGGATTAGAGGTTTGAATATTAGGGTTTTCTTCAAAAGTGTAAAATTCGCTTTCCGCGCCAAGAAACGAGTCATACCATTTATGATGGTGTATGCCATTCTATTCATTGTGGTTTCAGATGGGTATCTATCTCCAAATGGACTATGGTATCTTCTGATGGCTTTGATTGTATCCAGTTTCTATGCAATTCTTATCTCTCAGTTTAGACGCAGAGATATGTCTGTCTTCAAATGTATAGGATGGTCAAATAATGATGTCATGCTACTGGTCATAGGAGAAGTGCTCCTTGTCACGATTGCTTCTTTTCTGATAATGCTTCAGATTAGTTTTGAAATCGTAGGTATCGTGACTTACTTCAGTGTGAGCATGGAGCCAGGTTCTCTATTAGCTTTGGTCCATGATTTCATTGTTATTGATGCGGGTCCACTGTTCACGACATTCTTTATCGTACTCTTAATGCAGATTCCAGGATTGTTCATTGCGCAGAGACGTGCAATGTCAGTACCGCCAATGAAGGCACTGAGGGAGGACTGATAAAATGGCACAACCAATTATTCAGGTTCAAGATGTCCACAAAGAATTTGGAAAAGGTAAAAACACAGTTGCAGCCCTCAAGGATGTCAATATCGAGATTCAGAAAGGGGAATTCGTTGCAATCGTTGGACCTAGCGGATGTGGCAAAAGTACACTGCTCCACGTCATGGCAGGTCTTGAACAACCAACAGCAGGCAGGATTCTAGTTGATGGTGTTGATGTGACTCTAATCAGTGAGAGAGACCTTCCAAAAGTAAGAATGCAGAAAATTGGATTTGTATTTCAGTCATTCTTGCTAATTGAAGATTTAACCGCGTATGAAAATGTCGAGTCAGTCCTCTGGCCAAGTTTCGATTATACAAAAGAAAAACAAGAAGAGAAAACTCTAGAGGTTCTCAGAGAAGTCGATATGCTTGAGCGTCGAGACCACTTTCCTAGGCAGATGAGTGGAGGAGAACAGCAACGTATCGCAATTGCTAGAGCACTTGTAAATAGTCCGCCGATTCTTTTCTGCGATGAAATTACTGGAAACCTTGATACCAAGACTGGAGAAACCATCATGAAAATCATCGCTCAGCTCAACAGGGAGCGAAACATGACTGTGGTTCTAGTTACTCATAATGAGGATCTAGTAAAATACGCGAAAAGAACTCTCCGTATGAAAGATGGGGTCATCAGGTAGTTGTGAGTGATATGCAGCCGATGGACTGCGAGAAACATGAAAAGGTTGCTGAAGAACTTGCAAAAGAAGGCAAGAATCTGGAATCTATGAAGCAGTTCTCACAAGCGGCAGTCTGCTGGAAAAGATGGGAGTCGTACTCCAGAGCAGCTCAAGCATATGAACGAGCCTACGAACATGGTATGCTTGCGTGCGAATATGCTGAAGCTGCTTTACTAATGACTGCCGCAGGTTCTTCGTGGATCAAGCATGGAGAACACGACAAGTTCGAAATAGATTGTCAAATTGCTGCAGAGGCATATGTTTCAGCAGCAGGGTCTGAAAAGAATCCTCTATACCTATTGGATGGAGCATATTGTGCTATTACGGGAGGAGATATCGATTTAGCTAGGTCTCTTCTCCACGCGGTAATTGAAACAACTAAGGGAGAGGTAACAGGCACCATCGACCTTGCATTGATGCTCACAGAATATAGGTTCGGAGATGCAGACCGGATGATTGAATCTGTTCTGACGGATGAGCTGGATAGAGAGCATCTGGGAAAGATAAAACGTGCATTCGAACTTGTTCTAGCTGGTTTTATTCGAACATCACTTGAGTCGGAGATAGCAATATCAATCTCAAGTCTTGAGGAGAGCACAGGGCTAAGTAGTAAGAAACTAGAGCGAATTGTTAAGAGCTCTATTGAGAAGGGGTATATTCCAGCATACTATGATGATGAAACAAATGAGTTAGTGATAGACAGCGATGGATACGATGCTTTGGCATTAGAGGCGAGAAAGGGACCTATTCTAAGCAGAGACCTTGATGATCCTGGTGCATGGGATATAGACCTTGATGATAACTAAAGAAAAAAGAGATACCCTCTCCTAGAAAACATTTTATTGACCATTGTAGACATTCACAACTGCCCGCCCGCAACTACAATAAAGCAATATGGTGATTCTTATGTCAGAAGGGCTAAAATGGTTCCAATGTCCAGTGTGTAAGGAGTCGATTCATTGGAAGCTACCAGAGGATGATTTGAAGAAAGTAAAAAGATTTCCAGCCCCAATAGTGATTAGACATAAAGATCACTACTTGATTTGTTACCTAGATAGTCATTATCAGCTTGCTGATACTGAAATTGCTACTTCTTTTGTTGAAGGAAAATCCAAAGAGTGATACGGCGTTATTGTGTCTACTCTATCCCGTTGTCCATTGCCCATTCCAGTACTCTAGCAGCTTGAGCGCTAGCCATTCCCCAAGATTTGAGATTCAAAACAAGATTACGAATACCTGTTATCCAATCTTCAAGCAAATCCTTGATTCGTAGTTTGATTGAGTGATCTTCAGTATCCTTGTAGACCGGTAAGATTTTGTCTACCAAACTCTGGGAAAGCACAAGTATTGTTTCCAGTCGTGCAATCCATTCTTCCCTTGGCAGACCGGTTAGAGTCTGTGCAACTGCTAGATGATAATCGTATTGTGCAGTGAAGTAGCGAAGGCGCCATGATAGAAACTCTATGAAAATGGTCTTGTGTGCAGTAGAGGGTGCAGTCTTGATCAACAGGCTTAGGAAACGTTGAGACATTTCATCAGCAGACTGACTCGCTTCATAATATAGAGCCATTGCTTTTTGATACTCCTCTAAAGAAAGATGTTCGTTAGCACGACCTACTGCACTCTTGAACCGAGTGAGAAGAGCTCTTGTAGAATCACTTTCAACTTCTTCCAAACCAGTTTTCACCTCCATTGCAATCTTCTTACCTCAATATCAAAGATTCAATGTTTTATGTTCAAATAAGATGTTTTGTGGTCTCTATTGAAGACCTCAGATAGGAGGTGTATTTTGAATCTTGTATTCTTCTGATGCATGTGTCCAATTCAGGAATTCTTCACTAGGAGGTTGATTTTGATAGAGTTTAGTTCTATTGGCTTCAAGGCATTGTTCTTCGTTTCCAGCCAACTCTGCCATTGATAGCAGATTATTTCCAGATTCCTTGCACACATTAAGAACGGGTTTAATCCACTCACTCCAATTCCCACCTCGCATATTATGATGATCAACTATTAGTGTAGGAATAGATACTGCAAGATTTGATAGGCAGTAAAGTGCGGATTGTATCTCTTGTTTGCTGATGTGGTTCAGATACAACGGGGGACCGCCTATAATTGCCATTTCAGGTTCTATTGAGAGAATATATGATAGAGTTTCCTTTGAGATAGGACCCTGAATATCTGGTGCGAAAAGGAATCGTGTACCAGAGTGCTCAATTGTTGTGGCAAGTACATAGCCAAGACGACTTCCGATTGGTCCATGAGGAAGTGGATGAGAGTATGTAATTGTTGTATCTCCAAAGTTGAAACTTTTCCCATCAGCCCACTGAATCTCTTTGATTATTGACTTGACATCTTTTAGAAAGTAGTAACCTCTTCGTCTCTGTGATGTGTTGATATTCTCACGGTTATCTTTTGCATAGACTATTTTTCCAGTAAACATCTCTTTTCTTTCATCACGAGTGCTCAAGTTATAGAGACAGTTTTTGAATCCAGGACGAATGTGATCATAGTGATAGTGTGAGATGGAGAGGAGGGACACTTCTTTTGCGTGAAACCTGATTTCTTCCATAGATGAATGAAGCGCCCGATACTCCAAAGGATGAGGTTCAAGTCCATACCTCTTTGCTAAAGCTGCAGATGGATCAAGTAGAATCGAGATATCAGGTGTTCTAACCATTGTACAAAGAGACCTTACTCCAAGACTCTCAGCGGCTATTGGAATTACTTCAATCTCATTGAGATACATTTTCTGACGCCCTATAGTATACTAAGCGGTATCCTTTATCATCATGTAGTAATTCAACTTCATGGACTACAGGTCTCTTATTTATCTCCAAGAATCGCTGAAACATCTCGTAGTCAGAAGGCAAGAATTTGTGTTTCTTATCCATTATCTCATCTATTGAAAATAGAGCAAGGTCTCCTTCACGATGATTTGTTGAAAAATCTTCAATCGATGCATGTCCAACAAAGATTAGAAATTGATCGATTAGGTTTCCATCGGAATCAACAAGACGCTCTGATACGAGACCACGATAGTCATATTCCTCAACACTTTTGGTTCCAGTTTCTTCCTTCACCTCTCTGATAGCGGCTGTGGTGATATGTTCACCAACTTCGATTTTTCCTCCAACCATACTCCAGAGACCTTCGTAAGGAGGAATCTTTCGTCGAATGAACAGGTAACGATCTTGACATGCAAGAATAGTAATGACAATAGGAACTATCTTGGACATTGAATACACCTACAGCAGCAGGACCCAACATTTCTATGCTTTAAACCCTGAGGCAACTGTTAGGCCAACATTCTTAGGATGCTCAGCAGATGTCAAAGTGGGTATTGTTTTGCCAGACCTATTACCAGATTCTATCAGGGAGCAAGTACTTGCAAAGATTACTCCGAGTCAGGAAGAGATAGAAGTTCAGGCCAGAATTATCAATCAACTTCGTGAAGCGTTACTGGATAGAGCAGAATCAATAGAGTATGTATACTCATTCATTGAACCAGAAGGGTCCACTGGAAAGAAACAGACGCAACTTAGAGGAGCCGCTGATATTGATCTATTCGTTGCACTCAAACCTGAAGATTATCCTCAAATATTCAATAAAGAACAAACAGTGAATCATCAAGTGATTAACGAGCTCATGAACAATCTTGTTTCTGATTGGTTTGAACCCGCAGTGAGTAATCTTGGTGGTTCAGAAGTACAGAGAGCGTTTTCTCAGCATCCATTTCTGTCCCTGAAAATGGAGGGGATAGATATCGATATTCTTGGGTGTTTTGACATTGACGCTCAAACACTTGCAGAAAAGGGTCCTATTACAGCAGTAGATAGAACGGTGCATCATACATGTTATGTCGTAGACCGAATGACAGAGAAAAAGAGAGAAGATGCAAGAATTCTGAAGTCTTTCGTAAGAGCATGCCATGCCTACGGGGATACTTGTGCAGTTGGTAGAATGGGACTTACAGGCGTAACACTTGAAATCATAGTCATAGTCCAACCGGATCTAGACTCTGCAGTCAAAACACTTCGAAACCTAGAAACTGATCCAATAGATCCCCTCTGTCGCCAGCTTGGTGCACTAAAGAAGATCCCAGCTTTTCGTGATGACCATATCTTCTTGATAGACCCAACTGATCATCGCAGAAATATGGCATCAAGTTTTAGTCCCAGATCTTATGCATGGGTGCAATACAAAATTGATAGATTCTGGGAGAACTTGAAAAGTGGAGATTCCAAGATAATCACGGATTCTTTGATTGAATCACCAGTTCCAACTGACAGCTTGCCTGAGTCGCTCGTAAATCATATCGTTGTAAGTGAGTTTCAATCCGATGGCAAGGTTCACTACACAATTCTTCGTGATAAACTGCATCGACTCATTAGAAAGATAATCACAGATATGAAGATTGAAAGAACTGGAGAACCCCGATTTGGAGAGATTCTGGCAGAAGTGTATTTTGAAGATACCAGATATGCTCTTGGTATGCTTGTAGAAACCCCGATTATTTCGAAGACCTTCGACCGAAAAGGGCCTCCAATTGCTTTGAAAGAGGCCGCCGAGAAATTTAGAAACGCACACACAGAAACTTTTGAGTCAGATGGATTTCTCTACGTCAGTGAAGAAAGAGAGTGGACAAGCCTACCAATAATGTTTGAGAGTCTTCTTAAGAAAAATCCAATTGATGGACTTGAAATTCAAAGTAACGAAACTATACTGAGTAACCGTGTCCTAAATGTGCTCCATAAATTCGTTCTCCCTCTTGAACCTGAGTTCAGAGAACTAATAACAAGAGTTAAGGAGACTAATAAGAAACCTTCAATGTGATTGCTTTGGTAGAGGATAAGATTGCATTCATTTCACATCCGAAGGCCAGTATGCACCGTATGCCATTTCCTAAACCTCATCTTGAGTCCTTCGAGAGTCCACTGCGTTTTCAGATGGCAGAGAAGTATCTTGAAACAAGCGGAGCTCTTTCGGAAATGGTCAGAGTGAAAGCTCCAAGAGCGAGTCTCAAAGACCCGTTACTTGTTCACTCACCATATCTTGTGGACACTGTAGAATTGTTGTCTGAAATAGGAAGTGGACAGCTTGGCGAGTCTGCATACGCAAGTCCAGACCTTCTTCGAGCTGCACTTCTTGCAGTAGGCGGATCTATGAAAGGAGTAGATATGGTTCTTGCAGGTGATGTTAAGCATGCATTCGTTTTGATGAGACCCCCAGGTCATCATGCTTCAACATCAAATGCCATGGGTTTGTGCTATTTTAACAATGTAGCAATAGCAACCAAACATGCGCTCCAAGATGATGCAGTACAACGAGTTTCAATTATTGATTTTGATGATCATCATGGAAATGGAACATCAGAAATATTCTACAGTAATCCAGATGTTCAGTATATCTCGATTCATGAATACGATTTTGAGAACTTTGGTCTGGGACACTACGCTGAGATAGGTCATGGTGTTGGAAAAGGTACGAATATCAATATTCCATTGGTAGAAACATCACCAGACGTCTCCTATGAATCCGCTATCAATCGCATTATGATACCCGCACTGAAGTCATTCAAACCAGATCTGATAATGGTTTCAGCAGGTTATGATGCACACTTTGCAGACCCTGTTGGAAATATGGATATTGACTCAAGAACATATTGGAGATTTGGAAGAGAGATTGGAAAATTAGTCAAAACTACTAAAGCAAAGGGTTCAGTTTGGGTGTTGGAAGGCGGATATAACCCATTCACGATTGGACCTTCTATTCATGCAAGTCTTGAAGGGTTAGCTGGCAATGCACAACCAATTCTAGATGATCAAATAGATCGAGAGGTCAACAAGCTGATTGTCGAGTCAAATGATGAGATAATCGAGAAGGTTCTTGAAACCATTAAGCCATTCCTTAAGAAGTAAACTAAACTTGCGTAATATGGACAACGTTTTAAGGCTACCAGACCGGCGAGCTCTAAATCAGTCATGGTGGAACTGAAAATTGGCAAAGAAAAGAAAATCAGGTGGCCGCAGAAAAGGCAGTTCAGGCAAAGGCAAGAGTGTACAATGCTCCAAGTGTGGACGGATGGTACCTGTAGACAAAGCAAAGAAACATACCAAAAGGGTTTCAGTTGTTGATCCTCAATTGGCAAGAGAACTTAGACAATCAGGCAGCTACATTCAAACGCGTAGAGTTACACAGTACTACTGTGTGAGTTGTGCCGTTCATTCAGGTAGAGTACAAATCAGACAAGCTTCTGAGAGAAAGACTGTACCTAGTCGTCGTAGATACTGAAACTCATCATGTTCGCGCTGAATATCCAAATCAAGAAACAAGTCAATTAAACCAGATTAGTTGGTATGCCGAATGCCACATTCCACCATGTTAAGATTCATCCAGATTCTCCCTAATGCATCGACATCGGGGGATTTCATTTTAAAAGATCTACCTGGTTCTGGAAAACGGATTGATGTTCTATGTCGCGTACTTTCAGCTTGTTTTGAGTGGGGTCCAAGTACTTTACAAAAAAACAAAATTGAAGTGATTGCAATAATTGGTGACTCTGCAATTTTACGATTTCAATTCCATGGAGAAAGTATTCCTTCAGGGGAGAAAGCCTGGGCTCAAGTTCTAAAGGAATCTCTGAAGGGAAATCCACCGGATTATGTACGAGTACAAGGGAGTAATCTGGAATCAATCATCAAAGAGCTTAACAATCCACCAAAGTCTAATCTCTGGATACTTCATGAAGATGGAGAAGAATTGAAGATACAGGAAATATCGGATTCTGGGACAGACAACAGTTTTATGCTTGGAGACCATCGAGGCTTCAATTCCCAAACTGAGGAACTGACCTCAAAATACACTCTACGGAAGGTTTCTTTGGGGAAAACTAGCTATCTAAGTAGCCATTGTGTGGCCCATATCATCTCGGAGTTTGAAAGGAAGGATAAATGATGCCTGAAGTTGATGAATCAAATGAAGATAATCGACCAAAAGCTATGAACAGATTAGTGAACAAGCTAACAAAAGAAATGCTCTGGATGTATATTCTTAGACTTCTCCAGGAGCGCCCACATTACGGTTATGAAATAAAACAGTTGATTCAAGATAGATTCGGGTTCTCACCGGCTACAGTGAGTGGATATGCCATTATTTACAGACTCATTAAAGATGGACTCATCGAAGTACAACGCACTGGTGATTCTCCGCGAAAATATTATGCGATTACAGAAAAGGGCAGTGTTGCAATGTCGGAAGCAAAACAATTCCTCACAAAGACTGTAGACCTTGTATTCGATAGAACCTGATAATCAGTGTATCATCGTGTTTCAATTTCTAATGCGATTAATTCGGCTTTTTGTTGAACTTGAGTTTGATTTAGATGGAAATCAAGACCATTTCCAAGTGATTTGAAACCAGCAACAGAAGTTCCAAGTGCAGCACAGTCAGCAGAACTTTGACTATTTAGCAATCCAAAAGCAAATCCTGCAACAAAGGCAGCTCCAACTCCATTTGTGTCATATACATCGATTGTTTGAGATGGTATTATACTGAATTTCTTTCCATCAAAAAGGATACTACCTTGAGAATCCAAGGTGATAATACAATGATCTGCAATAGAGTCAACAATGATTTCCGCTGCTACATAAGGATCAGTTTCACCAGTAATCAAAGCAGCCTCATGTTCATTGGGAAAAATGTAATCAATAAACGAACGAGTCTTGCTTGCAACGTATAGCTCAGAAATTACTGTTAACTTACGATTGTCGTCTACAGTACGAAGCTGAGGATCTAACAGAATCATGGCATCAGATGAATTACATATCCATTCTACTAATTCTGCATTAATCTCCTGTAATAGAGGGCTGAGGATTATGATTTTTGATGAGAGGAACTCTTCTGGAATATCCCGTATGCCTAGAGATTTGGGAATCCCAAGAATACTGGAAAAAACTGGTTCTCCTCGACCATTGTATTCAATATTGAACCCTCCCGTTTCGGGAGACTCGATAGTATAGTATTCAGGAACTCCAAGAGTGTTGAGTGTTGTTACAAACTGGTTTGAAAATTCAGAACCAAGCGAACCAATGGTTACCATTTGTTCGATTCCCAATTTGGACGCAGCAACAGCTATAGTCATAGCAGGACCAGAAAGAGTGCGACCTTTACTTGCAATCGAGTTACGTATTATCCTGTCAAAGGAGGGGCTACCAATTACAGCAAGATCATACATCCGGAGTCCCACCTTGCTCTGTTCCTATGATGACTTTGTGTGCGTACAACAGTCTTTGTGCAACTGTAATGTGTGAAAGAACTCCAACAATAACAATACACAGAGTTAGTATATTTGTAATATCTAACGCAACGAAAATATTCAAGAGAAACGGAACAGCGGATAGAGCATCCATCCAGATGTTAGTTGCAGGAAGGGCCAATAAGAGAATACCAGTAATCTGCAAAAGCAGCTTTTCCTGGCGCTCGGCAATTCCAACAGTACAACTCTCCATTCCACCAACAGACTCTGCTTTTGCACGAGTGAAACTAGCCATAATCATACCGAACAGTGTGAAAAAGCCCCAGAACCAAGGAACAAAACTGTCGCCTACAGCATACGGCCACCATGTAATAGCTACGGCACCTACTGGACCCATCATTAAACCAAGCATGAAGAGATATTCTGCATATCTATCAAGAGTATGGTCAAAGGTTGCACCAAATTTCGTTCCCAGATCTGCCGCTCGTGCGACAGCACCATCAAACATATCTAGCACAACTGTGAAAATTAAAAATGCTAGTCCTATCAAGAGTTCTCCAATGAGAAAGAACCAAGCAGTGACGAGAGCCACAAGAACAGTTAGTCCAGTAATCATGTTGGGAGTTATTCCAGTTTTTGCTATGGCACTTCCAACTGGCATCATAATACGTTGATATCTTTCTCTAAGGCTTCCTAGCATTGGTTCACGAACTCCACAACTCTAGAATCGAGTCGGCGAGATGTGGTGTATTAATAAACGTGTTGAGAGAGCCTTTTTGAAAATAATGGCAAACTCTACAACACACTCTTGATACGCTCTAAAACCCAATCATTTCCGAGTAGCTTGAGAAACGGACCCAGTCGCGGTCCAGATTTCCTTGAGATCAGTATGCGGTAGAGCAATTGGAAAGCTCGTTTAGGTTTGATGTCGATTTCTCTAGCTGTATTGAATATCGTTGATTGAATATCATCTTCATCTAATTTCTCAATATGAAGAACCTCAACTAATTTTGATAAGAAGCGCTTATCATCATCTGTAAATGTTGAAATGATATCTGCAGATACGGTTTCTGGAACCTCAACTAAATCCCGCTCACTACCAAATTCCTTGACCCAATGCAAAGCATGTGAAAGTCTTGTAGGAATCAATTCTTTTGCTTTAGAGGAGATATCAGTTAGATTATGCTGTTTTTTCAGGACGTCGTAGCATCGTTCCAGAATTATTTCTTCACTTAGGATTCCTTGAAGCTGTGAAGTTACAACGGCAAATTTGAAGGAGAGTTTTGGAATGTATACTTTGCCAACTGGTTGAACTTCAGTTAAAGGATAAAGTACCTGTGCCAATTCTTGTTTCTCACTATCGACGTCATCAAGTCCATAATAATTCCGTTCAAAGGATTCGTATATATCAACCAAATCTGGAATTAGATCTGTTTGTATATTGTTTGCTTTTTCTAGGTCAGTTCTAAGTACCATGTATCGGAATAACTCAGATGGTGCGATGTTCAACCAAGACCGAGGGGTGAAGACATTGCCTTTGGATGTACCCATGTCACGACCAGCAAGACGAACCCATTCAAAGGGAACCTTAACAGGTCCAGACCAGCCAAAGACACGACGAGACATCTCCAACCCCGTATCATATGAACCACCTTTAACGGCGTGGTCTTTGCCAGCTGGTTCGCATGTTGTTTGCATTACATACCATTTCGCAGGCCAATCTACTCTCCACGATAATTTCAATCTCAGTTTATCGAGTTTAGCTGTTTCAGAATGCCCACAGTGTGCACACTCGTAAGAAACCTCATTATCGTTTGCATTGTATGCTGTTACTCGATTCGGCACTATCGAACCCTTTCCACCAGATTGCAATCTCCCACAAACTGGACAAATAACCGAAGCAGGATACCAAGTCTTCATAGAAGCAGTATAATCAGCTTTCTGATTCTCATCAAAGTCTCGAGCCACATATTCAATCAGTATCTCTCTGATAGTTTCTGTATGCTTTAGGCAGGTACGAACAGCATCAAGCATCTCTTTTGTTTCGTATAGTTTTGACTGCAACACAACCTCAGGATCAGCCCCAAAATCTAGAAATGTCTCAACAAGCTCGTTTGTCCAATGTGCACCCAGGCTATCACAACACCCGTGTGGATCAGGAGCATCTGAATATGGAACACCCATGTACTCGTCAGGAGACAGGGCCACACTTGGGGGGAATGACCGGATTGGATCGTAATCATCTGAAATAAACACTGTTTTTGCTTTCTTCCCTAGTGCCTGAAGTTCCCGTTTTATGACATCTGCAATGATGATCTCTTTCATGAATCCAATATGTACACTACCACTCATGCTCTTTCCAGTCACGATTAGATATTCATCGGGATCTCGCTCTACTACTTTATCAACTAAATCGCGAATCCAATGAATTGAGAATTCTTCTTGAGGTTCAACAGATGTCATCAAACATTCCTCAGGTTCATCTGAGGTATAAGTCTAAAGAACATTACTCAAGATAGAAACCAAGTAATATGATATTGCTCTGTATCATTGGTTGATGTATATGAACGAAAAATCTTTGCAGGACTTAATCGATCAGAATGCTCATTTTACTGGGAGAGCTGAAAACGCGAAAGGAGGAGCAGTAGTCGTCTTACGGAATCAAGAAGTAATCTACGTACGAAATCTACATTCGTGGGATGATGAGATTGTTGGAAAACAAGTTTCCATCAAAGGAATTGTCCGTTCAGAAAAGTACATTCCAGACCCCGAGGTAGCAGAAGATGGCGCGATAAGTCAAGGAGCAATCGGTTCCCAGTATGTACTTGATGATGCTCAGTGGTAAGTGCAAAATGCATCATCAAACATTGCTTATGATGAGAATTCAGAGACTCTAAGGTCATTTCGTGTCATAAAGAAAATATAGACAGGAATTGATGCCAACAATATCACTGCAATCATTGAGATGAAAATAGTGATCATTGATATCGGAAGGTACGCCAACGTAGGAACAGCAGCATCAGGTATGAGAACATAGATACTTAGAAGTGCCGCTACAAATAATGCTGGAATTCCAGCCCGCACTCCAACGTCCAACCCCTCTGCAATCATCACTTTTGCTATGAATGAGGGTTTCGCTCCAATCGAACGCATGATGATGTAATCTCTAAGTCTTCCAAACACAGACACGAGAAGATAATTCAACAGACCAAGAAAAGCACTAACTAGTGCCATCAATGCCAAAGGATTCAACAAAATCCAGATAGAGTGAACAATCTGAATGTTTTCATCTAAAACATCCTGTTGCCTATAGATATCAAATCCATAGTTCTGAGCAAGATTCTCAATCTCACTAATGATTGCTTCATCATAATAGTCAACTTGGACCAGAGCCAAGTTACTTCCAGTCACACCAAAGGAACTCTGCAATACGGTTTGGTCCATAATTGCCATCATTCCACCATTTAGTGTATCAAAGGCTCGAGCACTTACTGACAGAGAATATCCTTCAAATTGTAATGATTGAACGACAGGATCTTCAAACATTTCGTCAGCGAGATTCCCTCCAATCCAAACCTCAGTATTATTTGCTCTTGTACCCTCGAAATACCAATCTGAAAGAGTTGAATCCCAGTCAACACCTACAAGTAGTGCAGAACCTTCACGATTTTCTCCAATCAAAGTATATTCTTCTAGATACTCATTCCAGACAATTCCTTGGCCTTCTTTCACATCCGAATACACAACAAGACGAGGTTCTACCTTAACAACTCCAAATACATCATTAATTTCAGTCAAGAGAGAGGTGTTAATCATATCAGAAATTTCGAGAAAATCAAACGAATCATTGAGAGGTGTACCATATAGAGAATATGCATCATAATACATGTCTAATAGATTAGAATTACCAATTGCGATAACATTTGTACCCATGGATCTTATCATATAGGATCGTGAGGTTGTTTCCACCACACCACCGCCCATCCAGAGTAGTGATGCAATTGTAAAGCTTAGAAATAATGAAATGATAGTTCTTCGAGTTCCACGAATTCTTCGACCTGTCCCTTTAGCTGCAATACGAAAAGCTAATCCAAAACTATCAAGGAAACCAACCTTAGTAACCTTGGAACCCACATCTGGATTTAGTGCAAGCGAAGGTGATTCCTGAACTGTATCATAGATGGGTTTCTGAGCAGAATAGTACCCAGCAAATAAGTAAATGGCGGCTAAGAATCCGATTTGAAGTATTGGAAAATTCATTGAAAACTGGATATTTGGCAGGTACCAAGATAACCAAATCATTCCAATCATATATAGTACGGTTCCAAAAGTTAATCCAAGAACCACACTGGCAAGGAGCAATATTACTGATTGTGCCATGAAGAAGTCAAAGATTGTATCCAGTGTTGTTCCTACTGCCTTCATTAGTCCAATATCACGGCGACGTGTAACCATCTCCAAAGATACTGTTGATGACACTACAACAGCCCCTAGTATGAAAACAAGTAAGAGGATAAACCATACGAAGGTTGAGAAGAACATACCCATTGAAGAGGCTAGAGTTCCTGTTATTGAAAAGCTTGAAACATCAAGAAGCACATTTCCAAATAGAAAAATGAAAGTTGTAGATGTTACTATGCTGGTTAGGGAAATCAGCACAAGTGTTGACCTAAATGGACGTCTCTTAAGATCCTTCGACGCATAGGTCTGTAATTCAGACATCTGGATGCAACTCTCCTGCATCCATCTTGAACCGACGAATTCCAGATTGTTGGATTATTCCCTCATCATGAGTCATTACAATGACAGCCTTTCCCATAGAATGCAATTCGACTAGAAGGTTTCTTACCATCGCTCCACTATCACCATCTAGGTTTGCAGTTGGCTCGTCTGCTAGTATAATGGGGGGATCATTAGCCATTGCTCTGGCTATTGCCACCCTTTGTTGTTCTCCCGAGCTAAGCTGCCAGGGAAGGTGGTCTGCCCGATGTTCCATTTCGACCCGCTCAAGTAATTTCATCGCTTCATCTCGAAGTTTGGAGGGTGTCTTATCCGAAAGCTGCATTGGAAATAGTACATTCTCCACTGAGGTCAATGTTGAAATCAGATTGTAACTTTGAAATATGAATCCTGTATTGTTCAGTCTAAAAGATGACCTGAATGCTTCATCATAATCGCCGATTGGAACATCCATTATGTAAACTCGACCAGAAGAACTCAAATCAATGGCTCCAATGATATTGAGGAGTGTCGTTTTCCCGGAACCTGAATGACCTGCGATGACAATAAAATCACCCAACTTCACTTCCAAGTTTACATTTCGTAGAGCTTCAATCTCAATACGTCCTGCTTTGTAAACTCGTGAAACCTCATTCAACTTCACAGCATATTGAATATCCGCAAAGTCATCAACATCAAGATCATCACCAGTGTAATCTACAATATCTTGGTATTCATCATCAGCCATATTGGTTCACCTATGATATAGTTTCGAAACTAAGTCATTGTGTATATACTGGCCTCAGCCCTTCTTCAAGATAAGCATAGAGGTTAGCCAGTTATTGTACTATTCAATATCAGTCAGTTACACCAATATTTCTGAACTGGTCAATGCAGTCCGTGCCCAATCAGTTAGTATGACTGGTTTCTCTCTTCCAAAGACCTTGATTGATCTCAGAATTTCGGCTTTCAGGAGAGTACTGGTGTAGTAAGAGATGAGACTCTTATCCACATCGAGGTCTCTACTAATCTCAGCCTGTGTGGTCTGACCATTCTTCATACACTCATTCAGAATAGAGCCGACTGTAGGATTCCGAGCAAGGGCGGTTAATAGAAGAACACGTTCTTCAGATGAATAACCTGGTGGAAAGATATGTCTCACATTTCCAGCGCGAAGTGATACAACTTGACCATCGTTCTCAAGATTCTTCAAGTGATATTGCAGAGCTCCCATTGCACATCCAAGAGTCCTATGAATCTCACGAAGATGAATTCCTGGATTAGCAGAAACCTCATCAGCGATTCTATCACGTAATTTGTGAATTCGTTTTTCCTTGTTTCGTTCGATTGAAACGGTTCCTATGATTAGCGCAAAAAAGGTCAAGTCGACCGATTTAGATACCCAATGATTCCAAAAATTGATTGTTCCAATACCTGCCCATGCTATTGCGTCAGCTGTGATATTGATTGTTCCACTACTCGCGGTTGATAATGTGAAGCCTAAATCGAGTGTCGCTTGGTTGTCATTGGTCGGTATGTCTTGAGCGATTAGATTCAAACCGCCTCCAAACCCAGAACTAGATAGAGCTACACCAATAATACCCCAAGTAATTAGCATGAATGAAAATCCAATGAGAATTCTTTTTGTCCATTGACTGCTCATGTCTATTCTACCATCACGAACCTTAATATGATTTGGTAGTTAAGCAAATTGTTTGTTTAAGGATTGCACTACTAACTTGAACCACGAGCGGGGTAAGTCATTGTAATTTTGAAAGAGCAAGATTCCTGACCAGTAGCCATACAAGTATCTTCTATTACAACAAGTTTGTCGTACTCGATTCTATTGAAGTCAATGAGGTATTCTAGAACTGCTTCTATAAAACCTAACAAGAAGTAACAACTGGGTTCTTCGGTTTCCTGTCCAGATGCATATGGATTGTCTTCAATTTCGATTATTGCTTCCTCGTCAAGCCACAGTTTGTACAGTTTTGAGATTTTGATATCACCAAATGGTACAATCAATGTTTCTAAAGCCATTTTAATGAATTGGACTATACCTTTGAAGTCACCAGGAGGTTTCTGTTTTCCAACTTTGAAGTACTCCCTTTGTGCTTCAAGACCAGCAAGTCTTCCTGCAGAATAATAAAGGTCGCGTACACGATCAGGGAACATGACCTCAATTCTACTTCCAAGTTTATTCCAAGTCTTTCCAAAGAAAGCTACCATCAGGTCGCGATCCTTTAACTTGCCTTTCCACCAAGGAAACACCTTATCCTGCTTTGACATTTGATAGTCTCCAATATTAGTTATTCTGAAAAAATGGGCGTTAAGTGCTTTGTTGTGATATTCTATTGTACTATCCTAGGCGGACATTCCAGACACATATGTCTGCACCTGTTGCACGACACGTTTCTTGAAACACCTTAGCATCTACACTCTTGAATTCAAGTATGGCTTCGAGTATACCACTAAATATCTCACAGTAACCGAAGCCTCTCATCCCCTCTAGATTGACCTCTTGACACCATACACATTCCCTGTCACTGATCCGAACTGACCCTCGTGCAGTTTTCATATCAACATCCGTTGGTTTCTTATTATATAGAATTTTATAGACAACATCAATAAGCTTGGAAACATCCTCGCGGGTAGTAACACTGGCTTTGGTCTTCTCCACAATCTCAGTGTTGAGATATATCTGCTCGCCAATCTCACGACCCAAATCGCGAAGTTTCTGGTTTGCTTCGTCGATGTTGGATGTTTCTGAAAGAATCTTGTCTACATAATAAGTATAGAAACTTAGTAGCAATGGATTTTCTATCTTGGGCATTGATTATGAACCTCTTAGTAATTATCTGATCGTTCTGCCAATCATCTTAAGGCCTAATTTTCTGTATTTAGCAAGTGTCTGCACAACTCTTGGCATTGGAATACCCGTAGCTTTTACAATCTGTTCTTGTGTTTGCTTGCCATCACATAGTCGAATAATGCTAATATCATCACCCGAAACTTTGGATAGGTTTCCCTCAAACTTTGGGCATTTAACATATCTACCAATGGACACACCTTCGCGAGAGCTATCATCTTCAGAACCTTCTACAAATCGTGGAACAACTATGATGCTTCTTGTGGCTCCCCACTTCAGTAGGTCAATGACTCGGTCAGTGGGTTGAAACATTGAATCTGCAATACTCTCTACATTAGTCGATCCATCTACAAGCAGTAGAACATCAAAACCAAAGTTTCGATATACTTTCTTCATCTCAGCATAGAGTTCTGAATTCAAAGATAGAGCTACTGAATATTCTGAACCTCTTTTAGGAGTTGTAGAAGGTGACACACTGAAGTCATCTGGTGTAAGTTCCTCTGCAGCTGCACTTGGAGATTCAGAAACTGGTGAGGATGCATCTGGAGTGGCCTCAACGGATGCAGCATTGATTGCAATGGTTTCAAGAACTTGAAGATTGGTTTCGGACGACTCATCAAACTCTTCGGGTGGTGGTGGTAGCTCGATTCCTTCAAGTAAGCGAAGGACATTCTTTGTTTTTGCTATAGCAAGTCCTAGCTGGAGTTCTGGTACATACAACACTGTGAGAATCCAGTTTTCATCAACTGGAGAAAGAACAACCAGACCCTTGTCAGTGTCGATTGTCATGAGGCGTAGGTCTTTCTTGTAAAGTTGGATACTATTCTGAACCCTTGGAAAGAGTTCGTCAGGGAAAGCAAAGCTAACAAAGGGTCGACCAACTTTAGTCATCAGTGAATAACCGAGGACCTGATCATCAAATCGTAGCTTTGATAGAGCTCGCTCTAAATCTTTGGACATCTTATATCACCTTAAAGGTCATTGTGAAACCACTTCCAGCCCGTTCAATTTCTATTTTACAAAGTCTTCTGAAAAGCATTGCGGTGATGGTCTCAATTCTTTGTAAAGTGATTATTTGAAAAATGTTAAGAGGACATCGAGTTCTACATTTGAAATACGGCATATAGAGGAGATTTAATGAAGAATTTGCTGGGCGGTCTTATTGGAGTTCTAATAGGATCCTTCGTATTAGTATTACTAGTTGGTTTAACAAGTCCAGCTTATAATTGGCCTTACAGTACAATTTGGATTATTCTTAGTGGGAGCAGTGCGCTCAAATCAACCATTGACGGAATTTCAAATCCTAACACACTAACTGGATACATTCTTACTTGGATCATTATCGGCGTGGTTATTTCACCATTTTCAAAAAAGGGTTGGAACACAGTACGGTCAGCTGTATGGGTGGGAATAATTATTGGGATTCTTTCTCTTGTTTCTATCTTACTATTGGATGTGGATTACTGGACGTCATCTACAAGAAATATCGATTTAGTTTATCATTTTTTGACATCTCTTAGCGTATCATTGTTTGTAATTCCTAGTGCATTTCCATCAACCTTGGTTATTGATAGGATTAAGAGACAAGCTGAATTGCCTATTCCAGAGAAGATTGAAACATCATGTGAGTGTGGTGCCGTTTTCAAATCAAATCCACTGATTTGTTCAGAGTGTGGGAAGCAATTACGTGATGACTGATATTAACGATTTCTTGTAATGCCGCCACCCAGTATGCCACCAATTGCACAAGCTATACATGGATAGATAGCTCCTTCCAGAGCAACTTGCATCAACAAAAGAGACGCGTTTGAAAATATGGCAGATATGTCAAACCCAGGAGAAATCATGAAGAATAGTAGCCATGTAAGAATAGCCCCAAGAATTGCCGCAAAGACTGCAGAGAGAATTCCTGGAAGGAAGTCCTTAGCCATCAATCCAGCAACAAGTCCTCCAATCCCCCATGCGAGAAACATAAGCACTGAAGCTCCACTGGCACCATAACCTAAAAGAGAACCTAGACTACCACCAAAAGCTGATGGATAGAGGATTGTACCTACAATTGCAAGTCTGAGCTCAAGATCTGCATTAGATAAAAAGTCAGTAACAATACTTGAAGATATCAAATCCTCAGGCATGTATAAACCAAATGTCATTACGAGAAATGCTATTGCAAATGCGGTAATGAGACCGAACAGCGTGCCTAGACCTTGACCCAAATAGGTTGCCTCCATATATCTTGATGATATATGGTATTTTCTCACCTATTGTTTTATACCTATTCCAGATGGCTACTCTTCCTTATTATTCAGGAAGGACTTATACCAATAGATTAAGGGTCCAAGTGCAAGCTTCATCACCTAAAGCTCTACAGGACTCTTGATAGCTCTCAGCTGAGAATCCACGTAGTTTCATGACAGCATCAAAAACACCGCTAATGATCGCACAATACTGTAATCCAGGCATATCTTTGATTACTACACCTTGACAGACAGGACAATTTGCATCAGTGAATTTGATGGTATTTTTATCATCACTGATAACTATTGATGTAAACTCCTGACCAGAGTTTACTTTGTATGCTAGTTGGAGTGTCTTTGAAAATTGGTCAAAAGAAACAGCATGTTCTCTAATTTTATCAGCATAGTCCATGAGAAGTGTTTCACCAACTCTAAAGCCAATAGCATTCATCTTATTGTTGATTTCATCCACACTTTCACTTGTGCTCATAAGTAAATTCATGAGTTCACGGTAGCTCGCTTGAAAGAGTACTTTTGATACTTTGTCAGTTTTTAATTGCCATCCAATTTTTCCTTTAATACCCATTGTGTTCAACCTCTTGTTATTTTATCAGTTCTAATGAATTTGAGAGTTTTACCTCGATAGGGAATAGTACATTGTAATGCCGCAAAATATTGTATATTTAGTACATTAGATATCTGGTGAAGTGTTCGCGTTCCATCACAGAGCTCCAGCACTGCACGATGTTGTTTCTTTGCCTTTTTGAGTTGGCCTTCAAAAAGTGGCAGTTCAATAATTTCTTTCTGTCCAGGTTCCTGTACATCAGGACATTCAACACCGGTTATACCTTCATTCACACACCATGTCACAGCTTCTAACACTTGCTCAACAGGTTTTGCTAAGTGGTCAGCAATCTTGTAGACTGTCATCTTTTCATCAATGACTAGAAGAATGTCAACTCCAAGATTCGAATAGGCTCTTTTCATCGCCAGGTTCAATTTGGAATCAAGGGTCATTGCTTCGCTGTATCGTTTGCCTCGTAGTACAACACATCCATGAAAAACCTCTACTTCAATCGGAAGCGATTCTTCCTCCTCTTCTGGAAGAACCTCCTCAATTTCATCAGCGATTGGGGGCTCTTCAATAACCACTTCAATCTCTGGTTCAGCTATTACTGGAGGCGGGGGTAAATCCACTTGAACTAAGAGATCTACAACTGCTTGTGTTCGAGAGAGAGCACCTCCAAGATGAAGTTCAGGAGTGAAGAGAACTACAAGTACCCACTCTGGATCTACTCGTGCAAGAATCAGACTACCTTGACTCGTCAGGATGTTCATTAATTTCAAGTCATTTACATGAATTTTGAGCGTTGCCTTAATCTGCGGTAATACATTATCTGGCAGTGAAAATGAGAGAAATGGATGACCCACGTTTGTTACTAACGCATACCCGCTAACTGAGTCATCGAACTTCAGCTTCGTCAATACACGTTCTAATTTCAAATAATACACCTAGCCTAGCGATTTTATTCCCTTTGAACGGTTGAAACTACTCCATAAGTAGCTTCTTACCTATGCCAGAGAGTGCAGGTTTGGATTTTAAATAATGTATCACATCATCACGACTAGGTGGAATAGAGTTTTGTGATGAAATGTACAATGCTGCGACTGAATTTGCTAATACTAATTGGTCAATTTGATTCAGATCAAGAAGTAGACCATAGATGAGACCAGCATTCCAAGCATCACCTGAGCCACAGACTACTCTACTATCAACCTGAAATGCAGGTACGGATACAATATCATCCTCAAGAATACTGGTAGCAAAATACTGGGTATGTAATATAATACGCGCACCAGTTTCTCTTGTTATCAACATGGCACCTTTGATCCATTCCTCAGGTTTGTTCGCAACATCTAGCCATTTTTCATGACCAGTCAGTGCCCATGCCAACCAACCAACTTCATTTTCATTGAGTCCGAGAACGTCAACAATTCCGCTACTAATTGCTTTCTTCAGAAGTGGTTTGATTATTGCAGAATTGCTTGATGGATCTCCTATGTCCATGAAAGTTATTGCTTTAGTAGATTCTTTAACCATCTTGAAGAGGTCATGTGCAAGTTCTGCTCCGTACTTATTGTGATTCAAATTTACAAGGGCAACTAATCCACTATCATTTATCAGTTGAATATCTGAAGAGGTCAAATCAGAGAACTTGAAATCGGACGCAGAACCACTATCACTAACCATGAGATTGACCTTTCTACCTTCAAATTCAGTTTCTATTGATACTGTACTTGATAGTTGTCCATCGGTGTGGATGTGATCGAGGTCAAGACCAGGTGGTGCTAGAGCTTTTAGAAGTGATGCACCATATTCATCAGTAGTTACAATCATCTTGGAATCAAGACCTAGAGCAAATAGAGCTGAGGCGGTGTTTACACAATTACCTCCACGACGGATGAATTGCTCACTTCCCATCAAATTTCCTCCACCCTGACGCGCAAGTTTTCCGAGATCCTCAATAAAATCTTCAAACTTAGGAACTAAAACAAAATGATCTAGAAAGAAATCTGGAAGTATAACTGGATAAGGCACCTTAGGTGGATTTGTCAATATGGAGATGAGCCGTGAAAAATCCAGCTCGGCCACCTCAGGACACGATTTTGGTCAACTACACTTTCTTCAGTGCAGCTTTAACCATGGCAGTAATGCGTTCTTCATCGATGCCTGTTTTCTTAGCTGTCTTGGGTATATCGCAATATGCAAGATCCGAGAAGGACTTGATTCCTGCTTTAGCCAGAAGTGGTGCTTCAGATACCTTAACAGCTCTGAGAGATGAAAGCTCTGCAACTGCATCATCTGTACTAGCAGCAACAACAACTTCTTCCTTAGCAAGTGCAGCAATAATTTCCTCTAGGTCCTTTGTGTACTGCTTTAGAGATTTGATGTTCTCTGGATAGACGGTCTTACGTCTAAGGTCTACAATTAGACCCATCTTTCGAGCATTATCAATAGTAAGACCAGCCTGTGATGTTTCCTCTCTGCTGAAACCACGACCGCGTCTGGGTTTGGCACTCTTTGGACACTTGACAGTTGGTTCCGCAATAATATCAAAGCTCATAGGTTATTCACCTGACTCGGCTCGTGTCTTGAGTCCACTTATCAAGCTTTCGAGATGGACATCGTTTGCAATCTATAGGATAAACTGTCGTGCAGCTAGATGTTTGAATCTCAGATAGAAAATGGGGTGTCTATCGCTCTTTTTCCTCGTTCCGCTCTCCCAATTGCAATCATGTAGACAAAGAAGCCTGTGAAAATAATCAATATCCCAATGAGAAATATTGACACAAACAAGTTGAGTACAGATATTTCAGACAACAACAATGCTATCAAACTCATTGTTGGAAACCAAAGAAGCGGGATAGAACAGACTGCAAAGATAATTTGAACTTGGGGCTCGCCTGCGGCATAACACCTCATAGAGCAGTATCTTTTACCCCTACTACTACTCCAGCGAAATGTGTTACCCCATTGATTCTCTGGCTTCTTGCACCAGCTACATTTGATTTCCCGAATATCCATACGACGCAATATTCGTGAGTTAAGATAACCTCATTGATTTCTAGTAACCGCTTTTGTGGATTTAGAATTCATCTAAAGAGGTCTGTTGAAAAGAATCTGCCTTAAGCATGGATTCTAGCTTCCGCTCTTGTCGTCGATTTATGGTTCCAAGAAGAGAGAGCATCTGTAGGGCATTTAGAGGTGCATTTCCCGCAAAGTGATTATTGAAGTACCCAAACGTGGTTTCGACACTATCAGTGACTTGTTCCAGTCGAGGAATCCAAGATTCAAGCTCATCTATTGAAAACCTGTAGTTGAACCAAGGATTCTCACCATGTCCATGCCATCGAATATACGAAAAATCAGCGGTAATTCGTAGGTCAATGGGAAGTTTGGGTTCATCCACGATAACATTGGCAATACCATAATCTTCCAGCAGACTCCAGACATTATCAGTCAACCAAGAAAAATCCCTGAACTCAATAGCATATCGAAATGAGGGATCTAATGCAGAGAGAAAGGTTTCTAGATCTGCCATAGTGGACATGTCCCAAGGAGGTAGTTGAATCAATAAAACAGGAATACGTCCGTGAAGTGGTTCGAGGAGTCTGAAGAATTCTGTGAGAGTTGCACCACCCTCACCGGAGATATCAAGACGCGAGTCGTGTGTGACTTTTTTCGGAAGTTTAGCAGTGAAGAATACACTCTCATCCAGTGATGTAAGATGCTGTACAAATTTTGGCTGTGGAAGAGCATAGAATGTTGAATTGATTTCAGCTGTTTCAAAATGAGATAGATATTGTTGAAGCATAGACGTTCCTGATTTGTAAAATACACCCTTCCAATCCTTTTCGTATGACCAACCACTTGTTCCAATATGAAGTCCTTTCCGCATTATATTCACTGATGATGTATGACAATAACGTGTTTCTATCTTCCTGCTGGAATATTGTCCTAAAGATATGGTTCATAAGAGTGTTCACTGAATAATAACCTGTGAAGCCAATGAGAGCTGACGACGTAAAAGCTGAGTTCAGTAATTTAGAGATACACATGGGAGATTTCAAAGACCGCAAATTCAAAGCAAAGTGTACCGTCACATATGACGATCAAATGCTAATTATAGATGGCGGAAAGAAGATTATTAGAATGCATGCCAGAAATATTGGAAATGTGCATCTAGGAAAGAAGGACATTACTATCGCTGGATTGAATTTTGAGATAACAGAGAACGAAGAAGTTAGCGTGGCTAGTGGATCCATTAAACTAGAGCTTGGTGATGATTCAAAGGCTTGGTATAAGGAACTTTGGGGATAAAGGTCTTGTTTTACCGTTCATTGTAAAGTAGACAAACTTGAAGCTGTCCGTCCAGGAACGACACTGGATTTAGATTGAACATGGATTATGTTCCGTGCTGCATTAATATCAGCATGATTATGAGCATCACACTTTTCACAGTAGAAGAACTCGCCGCCTTTCCTCTCAGTGGTAGAGGTTTCATTCTCTACTCGTACTCCTCTCTCTCCACACACATGACAGGTCTGGGAGGTGTACCTGGGATTCACTGTCCACACACTATACTTTGAGTGACCAAGAGACTCTCTCATATAACGAACAGTGTCAATGATCTTTCCCCACAGGTTCGTATTCAAAGACCACGACAGGTCCTTTGAACCTGCATGTCCTTGGAATCCCCGTAGGTCCTCGAAAAACAACTTCTTTACTCCGTGTTCCTCACAGAACCACACGGTCTTTGTAGCGATGATACGTACGATCTCTTTGTCAAGACGCTGTATCTTTTCCCATGTACCATTAAAATGCCGCATCTTTCGAAAGAGGGATCGAGGATATTTTTGCCCGGGCCTTTTTTGTTCCCAGTTGCTCTTTCTCTTGTCCACCTTAGACTGTAAGACCGACGCATTATTCCTCAGTAACATCCTCTTTGCAATGAGAGTTTCTACTGAGATCAACAGGTCTACAAACTTGGTGTCCTTTTCTACTGATAGAGCAATAGGTACTCTGAGTCCCCTGTCAGCTCCAGCCTCTGTCGTATAGTCCATATCCCCAAGGACCTTGGAACTCACAGTACCGTTCGGGGAGAGAAACGGTATCTGAAGGACTACTTTAGATCCACGTAGAAGTAGGCGTGGGGGCGCACTCCGTCGTGACTTCTTTAGCTTACTAGTTTCATCCACAAGTCTAGCAAGCTCCTTCTGGTCACTGTTCTTTCTATATTTGAGTCTAGAGAGCTGGTGAGTCATATGCTGGAACTGAATTGTATGCATGAGCTGTTCATGCATATCCTCAAACTTTGCAGCCCTGAACTGCAACTGCGCAGCTCTATGAAAGTGTCCTGCCTTCTTTGCGCGACCTGCTTTTCCCATGTCCTCAGATGCTGCCCTTGGTAACCAGTCAAGAAATCTAAAAGTTAGAGTGTTCGACTTACAGGGAGAGTCTTTGTGTGCTGTTCCATCAATTCCAGGTGGGAGTTTAAGATGTAACAGGACTTCATTCTTTTTCTCTGAATCGCGTGAGAACCAGTACCCCTGACCAGTGGAATTCTCAGTTGATGCAGAGAAGTCAAGACTGTAATTCCTTAAATGGGGAACAGTAAAGGGATATCCATTCTTCACCCATCTCTTAATCTCACTCTCAACAAGTCGTTGGACTTGCTGAAAATCAGGCGAACCTTTTGCCAACAGAGAAGCTACCTTCTTCCTCTGGCGACCTCGCCAATTAATCCTAATCCCAAGGGTGTCCAAGATATGTCTATCAATTGCACGGCGTAGCTGTCTAAGAACACCAAGAGTATAATGATATCCTGAACCTTTCTTTTTCACTGCAGAACAACTGTCCCGCACCCTTCTAATCAGGTCAGAGGGAATCTGTTTCCTTCTAAGGAATTTAAGAACATCATCAGGTGAGCCATTAAGCAAGGTAATGGACGCATTGAAGAGCTGTCTTCTAGACCAGTCTGCCAATAGTGTCCTTCCTGCGTGTTCTAGTGCATTTCGATGAAGCCGCTCATACACCAACCCTTTGATATCATCATTGTGCTGATAACAGAGGTCTCTTTCTTTTTGTAGGAGTGTATAGGCGCGCCCTCGATAATTGGAGAGCACTTCTCCAAGAACCTCTGCTCGTCTATCGGTCTTGTAAATCCGCGAGAGGATGAGATTGACCGTCTTGACATAATTCTCAAAATGCGATGTGAGAGCATTCAGGTCTATCTCATTGACCTTTCCTCCAGCCGGTTTTGTAATTGCTGCTAACTGAAGGATTGCATTGTTTCTTCGATAACAGGGATCTGGTTTCCGTCCCTTTCCTTTTCGTGCTACCTCTCGTGCGCTGGAATTGAGAGTAAAGGACTCGACAAGGTAGTTTGATGAAAGAGTATAATAGTTGTCGTCCATTTTTCTTTGTTCAGATACATTTGGTGTCTTAAACGAGCGGGGACGACGCCGCTTTTCCTTTTTCATCAACTACTACCTCAAAACTTTGTCTTTGAAATAGGATATAAGCCCATACAAAATTAATAGTATAATAGTTAACAACAGTAGGATTTAAACTCGTAATATTCAATAGAATAGCGATTAAACTCGGTGCTTCGATTATATCTCTTTTATAAAGAACTTACAAAATAACAAGTGTAACATAGTACCCAAAAAGCACCACACCCGAGCCTCTTGGTCGAGGTCAACCCCTTTTTATTATCGATACTAAGCCGCAGAAGGTCATTTCCATGAGTCCACCATAGTGACTGATCCGTTCCTCTGGGGAAACACTATATTCCCAGTTCACCATCGTGAACTCCAATTGGAAAAATAACCTTCGGGAGAAGCCATATACGTCATTAATAGCCGACCCGCACCTTATGGAAAGGGTCAACCTATTGATTTATGCACAACAATTGTGCTTGTTCTTGCGTAATTTAAACATTTCAAATCGAAGAGTAATGATTTTTATTTCAATAATCATTAAATACATGTCTAATTTTCAATTTTGAATAGGTTCTAAGTAGCTGCCACCCTGAGGACTGATATGATGTCAGAGAAGATTGAAAATATCGAATTGAGATTCACTGACCTTCTTGGTAGAATGAAGGCCATGACTGTACCATGCAATCCGGTTGATAATTTGAAGGCTTTAGCAGCGGATCCTGCATGGAAGAATGGAACCAGTTGTGATGGTAGTTCCGTTACGGGTTTGGCTAGCGTAGAAGCATCTGATTTGAGATTAGACCCAGACCCTTCAACACTCATCGAAATACCATTCCTTGGGCGGAGAACTGCAGCGGTCATGTGTTTCGTCCGAGAGAAAGCATCAGCTGGCGTAAACAAGGAATATTTCCCATTAGATAGTAGAGGAAGATTGCATAGTATCGTCGAAGAACACTTACCAGGGAAGATGCAGCTCAAGGTTAAAGTGGAACCAGAATTTCATTTTATTACTCCCGAGGGACAGCCATTCGATGATGCGGGATATTGTGATACACACCCACTGAATCCAGGAATGGATGCTCTACTAACATTGTCAGCAGCTATCAGAAAGATAGGGATTAAGCCAAGAGTAATTCACCATGAAGTTGGGGAGGCACAACAGGAAATTGAACTTGATTTCGAAGATGCTAGAAAGATGGCTGATTACATTCTGATTTTCAAAAATCTTACTAGGTCGATAGCCCAAGATTATGGTATTGATGTGACATTCATGCCAAAACCATTCCCAGGAGAAATAGGAAGTGGATTACACTGTCACCTTCAATTATGGAATGGTGAGAGAAATCTCTTTGGTGATACAGAAAATGGAGGACTTTCTGAAACCGCAAGGCAGTTTGTAGCCGGTTTACTTGAACATGCACCAGCAATAACTGCAATTGCGAATCCTAGCGTCAATTCATACAAACGCTTAGTTCCCTATCATGAAGCTCCAGTGTACATCACATGGGGTGAGATGAATAGAACTGTTCTGGTCAGAATCCCAATGGTTACCTCAAGTGAGAAGGCTGCTGTCGAATTCAGATCGGGAGATGCTATGGCGAATCCGTATCTACTCTTCTGTGCAATAATTGCTGCAGGAAAAGACGGTATCAATAGAAAACTCGTACCACCAGAGCCTCGGAGTGAAGACGTCTTTAAGATGACGGATGAGGAAAGAAACAAGCACGGCATAAAGATGCTACCAGCTACATTGAGAGATGCACTCGATTGCCTTGAAGCAGATCCAGTGATCCTGGATGCTATTGGACCAGGTATAGCTAAGAATTACATCAAGCTGAAGCGGAATGAATGGATTGAATACTCAAATCATATTGTAACTGATTGGGAATGGGATATGTACAAAGACCTCTAGATTCTCTGAAATCTTACAAATTCGTAAATAATTGCTATTGAAAATTGTAAGAAATATTGTAAGATTTTCACTTAGAGAATGATCTATTAATACTGACATCTTTACAGTGCTCTGGTTTGATAAAGACAAGGTCATCAAGGTATCTATTGGTCGAGCTACCACTGTATATTCTTATAGAGTAGAATAGATGTTGTTCATCTTGTGATGAGTTTCTCTCCTCTCATCACTCTGATACACTCCTTCACAGCCCTTTCTCTGTCCTCATCACTGAGATTGAACTTATCAAGGAGGTCCCTAACATTACTCACAAAATCCTCCCGGTTAACACGTCCAAATTGCCTGATATCATGTAGATGCCCAGTGACAGGAATCTTATGGATCTCAAGCTCTGAGGTCAAGACCACATAGACGAGTCGTCCACCTGTTGTGTCCTGCTCAATAGTTGCACCATCAAACTCTACCATTGTCTTGTCTTCGCTTACTCCGTAAATCTCAATCGAAGCTGCTATCTCGCCCTGAATCTCTGACCTCAATCGCCTGTCCGCAGTAATGCCAGTACTCTCTAAGAACTCCCTCATCTCACGTTCTAGAAGCTTCTTTACATCAGACTCATCTCGTAAGGCAACATCCCGTTCAGGAACTCTTCTCTCTTGTGTCTGTCCAGTGCCCTTTTCCCTTATTCCTATCATAACGCATTCGGGCCTGATGGTAATATAGGGACTCCATCTATCAGGACTTTGCAGATACACTCCAGGAAGACTTGGGTCATACTTATGCTCTAGCAACTTTGTCAGCATCATGCGGAGATGCCAGGACTCCTTCACTTCTTCAATACAGTCCTTTCTGACCTCTAGATTGAAAGTGTGGGTCACCCACTTTTGCCCCTCCTTTGACCAATATGCCAGTTCCTGAGGCTCTAGGAGAGACCGTGCCTGGGTATCAGTGAGTCGGACCTCCATGAGCTCCCTCAGTTCAGGTGTGAGGGTGTGTGGAGTATCAACATGAACCCTCCAACACGACCCATGGTGCAATCCCGGCTCATTACTGACGTGTATTGGTTCTCCTAGTGAACTCCTATGTCCAAAGAGGTAGCGATGCTTAATGGTCCGCGCTAAGCGATGACTCTTTTGTATATCCTCTAGTGAGATGTGTTTCAAGGGACAGGTCCATGGATCGTGGTACATCTCTATGGTAATATCAAACTCCTTGGTAGCATGTAGCAAATCCCTTGCTGTAGGCGGCATCTTCAGGCTCATCTTTGGAAAGGGGTTGTGTCTTGTGACCCAGGGTCTGAGCAAGGCAACATCATCATCGAATGTGATGTCTTTGAACCTGTTCCAGATCAATTTGTGTCTATTGACCCTAACCGGTTCACACTCGTTATCAGGGCGTCTGAGAACTTCCAACAGGTCAGCTGTTCTGTTGATCAGAAGCTCTCCAATCATCTCTTCAGATTTCTTGTCTGTAAAGATGGCTCTGTACATCTCATCTTTAGTATCAAGCGTTACCCTGCAGGTAGCAGATATGTTTCCCTCTAGTCCCTTATGCAGAATGAGCGACGCTCTTTCTACCATGTCTTCTATCTTATGAATTGGACGCCGAACATCATCATACTCTATGGACTGAAGATGGGAATCTGCAGAGAGGGTTATAGTACGTATCAGAGTCACATCCTCAAATCGTCTAGTTGTGTAGTGGATATTCCCAATGGGAACCCATCTTCTTCGCTTCTTGTCATCTATCCAGAGGACCTGCTCTCCGTGCTGGTCTGCAACCATTATTCGTAATTGAATTTCTTCACCCTGAAGCCTGGCGTACCAACTCAGAAGGTTCAGGTCGCTCTCACTCCAATAGGCTCCTTCTGAAACCATCTTGTGGAGAGTATCAACGATTGAGAGGGAGGGGTCGATACCTCTTGGATTCAGGAGTGCTGCATTCATGTCATTAGTCCCTAGTGTCCGCTGGAATAACAACCAAAGATAGGTGGAGTCTGCAGCTCCTGAAGAGGACAGGGCAATCAATCGTCCAAACCGGACATTGGTCAAAGATGCCTGTATGTCAATAGACCTGTTTCGTTCTACTATCCGATGATGCAATCGTTTCAAGAGCCTGTGTCTATCAAGTACTGATCTCCCGGTAATGTGGCTCTTGGGATATACTGGTTTCAGTCCTAGACCAATGAGGTGCCATGGCATGACATAGTCCCATAATGCTGTCAGCGAACCTTGATATGATATCTCAGGATTGGGACCTATAGCTGCAAGAATCAGGAAGAAGAGGTGATTTCCTGTGATCAGAAGAACATCAGGGTGCCTGTTCTGAATAGCGCTCACATGGTCTCTCTGATCTCTCGTAAGGCATTTTGGAATAGTAGAGCGAATAGGTAGTAGCTGTGCCCACACCTCTTTGCTCAGTGTGTTGGTTTCCAAGATCTGACGAATGAGTCGGAGCCGATTCATAAGGGATTTTGTATTCTCTGCATGGATCGTTTCATCTGTATCTTCGAGTACCTTCGATATCTGATTAAGGAAGTCCTTCAAGTGATTTTCTTCCGCTCGCTCCAAGAACTTGATTGTATCCCTCAGGTGTCGAATCTCGGTGAGTGCAAGCTTATGATCGTCTATCTCCTTAGCAGAAAGATAATACTCTGAGGGAGGGCGTGTGGTCCGTTGTTGGGGAGGAACATCAAGCCTCATCTGCCTACATTCTCTCCTTCGATTGATGTCAGTTATCGGAAACAAAGGCTTGCTCCGTCCATCTTCCTCCTTCTCTGTGCGGACCTGAGTAGGCACGAACGTGAGTCTTGGTATAGACTCTTGTGACTCATTGTGCTCTGTTGATACTTTCTCAATATCAAGATTGAAATTCGAGCGTGGTTCTGGATTGTACTCGTGATGAGGTAATAGATGTGGGATGATCTCCAATGTTCTTTTCAGTTGTTTCTCGATATACCAACTACTCGGTTGAACATGCAATCCACCCCCTCTATGAAAGACCATCTTATGCTTACGACCACCTGATTGGAAATCCTGTCCCCAACCTCGTAATGGTTCGACCTCAACAATCTTCCATTCAAGTGGTTTCTCAGGTTGTTCAATGAGAATACCACGTTCATGATAATTTGTTGAAATACGAGCTCCGGACCGGTCAGGCGGCATGGCGACATTCCAGATTATAGTGTCTACAATATTCTGCCACAATGACCCTTGATAGAAAGGAGCAACACACCTTGTCGAATATGTAATACTACTCTGTGCAATAGGCACAGGACGAGCAAACCATACAGTAGTACTCTTGACCGGGATTGTCTGTATGATGGTTGTCACGATCTCATCAAGATACATTTGATGTGAATCGGGTGTACTTCGTCGAAGAGTATCCCACCCTGAAACTACAATGATAGGGTTCTGGCAATCTCTGAGTAGACTTTGTATCCATGTTCGAAGAGAACTAATGGGCGCTCCTTCATAGATATATTCACGCACTCGGTCAGAGAGGTCCTTCACCTGAACTCTATCTCTGAAGAATCGTTTGATCGAGTTCGTTTGAAACCTCAACCTGAACTGCTTCTTTCTCAGAACAGGGTCTGAGTATTCACCACCAAGGTCAAACCAGAACACATCCCGTTGGCGTCTTCGTGCAAGACCATGTACATATTCTAGACCGTGCCATCGTTCTGCAATGGCTGCGGCGGACTGAGAGGGAGAACCTCTTCCTGGAACAGTGAGATAGAGCACAAACTCCTTCTCATCCTCAACCTGTTCCTTGAATGGTTTCAGAGGAATGGGAATATCTAATTCTTCAGTTTCAGTGGTAGGTTTGGTGATTGAGAGCAATTGCATGGCAATTCTGAGAGATTTAGCCCCATCAGAGGGGACGAGAAAATCCCCCTCAGATATTGTTCCATCGATACATTTGTTGTATGCAGTCAAGACCAGAGGAAGTATTGCTTCACTGATGTCCTTCCAGCTCTGGTGCGAGTCAACGACCAGTACAGCTTTTACAAGGCTCTTTTGAGCATCAACATCTTTCCACATCGCATTCTGATAGTCAGTGAGAGCCGCCTTCTCATATGCATCAAGTTGCCCTCTTTCATAATCATCTGGAGTATTTGAAAGGACATTCTCCCACTCATCAGGAGTCATTTCCCTATGTTCTAGGACAAATTCGCGGACTACATTCTCCTTGTCTGCAGTGCGTGATTCGATTCCGTAGATATCAAAGTCGAAGGCATTCTTTGTTTTCATGTCAATGGTCATGAAGGGTTCACAGACCACAATGGAGGGAGCTCCATCAACTCGTGTCAGTTGCTTGGCACGAGTAAGAACGAAATCAATCCTCCCTCTTCCGCCATCTACAGGAACCTCTGAGAGGAGGATGAGTCCGCTATTGTCATACGCCATCTCTGTTCCATGATAGACAACTCCATTGAAACTGAAGGGACTCTGAAAATTCTTGCCTACAAATCTATGAACTCTAACACCTAATTTTCTGCTTTGCTCTTGATACTCTCTCAAGAGTTCCAGTGAGTCCTCAATGTCTAGAGTACCATTCTTTAACAGATCATCTAGATTCTGTAAGGGCTCATCTAGAACTGCCCCGTTCTTCTTAGCCTTAGTGATAGCCTCTTGTAAGATATGATCATCCTCTGTTTCTTTTTCCGATTTATCTTCTGCTAACTCACCAACTTCCTCAGGGATCTGGTCAACCTCTGAAGGAGTTTCATACGTGACAGATTCGAGGACCTCTGACGTAATTGACTGGCGTTGTCCATTTCTGTTTCCGTATTCGCTCTTTATCTGGTCCACAACGATTCTTAGTTCCTTGAGTCCATCTCGGACATAGTTAGGTCGTCCGGATTTTCTCCCAGTGTAGACATAATCCATGAAGGGGATGAGTCTGAAGAGTAGAGCGTCAATATACTTCTTAGCATCCTTTGGCGGAACCCCATACTTCAGACACTGTCTAACAAGTTCCATCAGTGGGCTTCTGATCATATCTGCGAAATCAAGTTCTGGAATGTGATTGTGTCTGACTGGGTATGTTGGAGTCTTTGTCGTTCCATGATATCCGTAATAGGACGAGCCATCATCTCTCTCGATAAGGATTGGTTTTGAAAAGAAATATCTGGCTTTTGTGACATCGCGTAATCTACTTCCAGAATAGTCCCAGAGGTTATTGAGATACTTCTTATTTCCTTCCTCTCGTTTCACTCGTTTTGTTTCTGTGTTTCCATATTTTACGGAGGTCTTTACTAGAACCCGTGAGAAGCTTCTTCGGAGATTATGTTCTGCAATGATTAATTTTGTTGCATCAGGATGACCTTCTTTCAGTGTTTGTTGGTATTCCTCTTTCGCAGAACTCCAGACTCTTGCCATTCCTTTGATCCTGTTCCCCTGTCCAAAGTATAATGGTCTTGCTTTTCCTGTAGCCCGATCTCTCGCTAGGGCGAGAGTGATTGACATTGCCATCTTGAAGGCTGTTGTAAGAATTCTAGCAGGATTTCTTGGATACAGGATATTCGTCACGTGAGGTAATTGTATAATTATATAATAAATTCTTCGGGTAATTCGACAATATGAAATACTTGATTTAATTCAAAATATTAAATGTATTCGTGATTTTAAACGGTTTTGTCCTTGCAGTCTTAATAGATTTATATACCATTTTACAGAGTAATTGTACGAGTACATAACCCCTCTTGGAAACAAGAAGGGGAGTGAAACTCAACTGACCATAAGAAATGGGTCAGAGATTTATATACCAAAGGTGAAAGATGATGGCTCGGTCCAAAGGTGTGACAATCGCGGTGAAGGTTCCCATCAACTGGGATACTATGACCGTGAGGACTAGGCAAAGGCTTAGACAGACTGTTGGACGAGACACCAGAGTGATTCGTGCATTTCTTGGAATAATTGAACAAAATGAAGACAAGTGGCTAACAGGAAAGAACAAAGATAGAATTGATGACGGCAAGGTGGACCAGCTAACTATGACTGCTCTCAAGGTAAAATCAGGAGCTAGTCAGAGACTGACTGTTCCCCATGACTTCAAGGATAGATTTCCTAGAATTTCTCAAAATGAGATGACAGAATGCCGACAAACTGCTGTCGCCCTCTATGAGAGTTATCTCAAATTGAAGAAGAAGAAGGGTTGGAATGCTTCACGGCCCACTTCAATCAATGGTAGTCGAAGGATACCCCGATGGGTGTTCTCTCGGAGGTTCCGGCTGGTTGAGAAAAAGACCTCTGCTTCCAAATTATGGCTGGATCTCATAGACTCTCTTGACTCAGTAAGAGAGGGGAGAACCCGCCATGATCGATTGAGCATTCCACTCAAGATATCTCCTTTCCATCTGAATCAGATTAGACGGGGTGAAGTGAAAGCCGTACAGCTATTTACTGATAGGAGAAGGAAGTGGTGGGTGACCATTGCTGTTAGAATTCCAATTGATGAATCTCCTGATGATTCTCTTCCTGTTGCGATTCTTGGAATTGACCTTGGTATCGAGAAGGCTGCTTGCGCAACTCTTCTCACTCCTGAAAAGACAAGAGAGACTCGCTACTTTGTCCAGAGAGATAAGGTCACGGTCATCAAGAAGTACGATAGGCTTTTTGCAGACCTCCAAAGAGAGATGTACACTCGGAGAAATAATGGGCTGTCGTATGATAGAGTTGCTGAGAAACTCCATCGAATGCGCTCCAAGAGAGAGAATGTTGCTCGCGAATATGACCGATTTCTTATACGTCAGCTTCTCGATTATATCTCCGAACTATCCAAGAAATACACACTCTATGTTGCCATTGGTCGCCTGAAAAATATACGAATGCGTGCGAAGCGAGGGAACTACCGCGGGCGAAGGTTCAGAGGAATGATACACTCATGGGCTTTTGCTCGGATTACAGATAGTCTGAAACACGGACTGGCTCAGCTTGGCTGGAAGGTCGATGGAAAGGATGCTCGTTTCAGAGCTGTTCCTGAAGGATGGACCTCTATCATGTGCTGGAAGTGTGGTGCAAAGGGTAAGAGACCCAAGCAGAACTACTTCCATTGCCCATCCTGTGGTTACAGTATCAATGCTGATCTGAATGGTAGTACCAACATTGCTGCACGCATGCTTACGCTCACAAAGTCACTGCACTCTGTGAGAGGACTAGGTTTGTGGACTAGAGCGGTTGTTCGAGGAACAACTAATCGACGTGCG